>LNFM01000317.1_pt1 | contig 123940 bp, 123 predicted proteins | sample 596031 | NCBI WGS metagenome assembly LNFM01 (sample SAMN04254537, study PRJNA301005) | activated carbon metagenome | isolation source: dual media filters at the Ann Arbor, Michigan drinking water treatment plant | place: USA: Ann Arbor | reverse complement strand
CGCTGTGCACCGTGCGCTTCTTGCCGTCACTCATGCCATTATCCTCCTAGGACAACAGCTTAAACCGGTGTCTCGAATTTGGGGTCCACTTTATAGCGCAGGCGAGACACGTAGGATTCGAACATCGCGACAAGTAATATGACCCCAGCGGCACAGTAACCGCATTCGTGATGTGTTGATTGAATACGGGTAGGACGGACATGCTTACGCTGTATCAATCGATCAATTAGATCAGCAATGGGTTGCAGATATGCTGACCCTATAATGGTAATCAAATCATCCTGGATTCGTGGCATTGTGCCGCTCCTGATTCCTTGGGCACAGTTGTAGCCAGTGTGGACCAGACCCGCGGGAGGCGCTCCTCGGCGATCGTAGCTTCTGGGCTAACGCCTGGTCGAGCAGCCACTGTAAGGTGAGACGTGGTTTGAAGCAGATCCCGCTTGCAGCTTCACCCCTAAAGCTCTGATTACTTTTAGGATCGTATCAACGCTGGGTCTTCGTTCGCGGACAAGGCCGTATACACCCTTTCACGAAGCAATGCCGCATCCCAGCCAGAACAGAATCGCAAAGAGTCACCCTCGTATATACCCATTCACACGACTATAGACCGGACCAAGACTTTACCGGAGCAGCAATATCAGGGCCAACCCCATCGACACCGCCGCGACCACCGTCGTCGCGAGACACATCGTCAGAAGACGTTGGTACCGACGCTCCGCCAGAGCCGCCCCCTGTTCCAACGCCTCGAGCGTGGTTCGCATTTGCATCGCCAAGTCCTTGATGTGGGTGTCGTTCTTCGCCACGGCCGCCTGAAGCTCGGTGACCTGCTGTTGCAGCATCGAGGTCTGATTAGGAGCCGCATCGGCACTCTTTTTGGTAAACACAGGGGCCGCCGCAGACAAGATCGTCCTCACATGCGGCAGAACGGCTTTCAACGCTGGGAAAAGCCAGGCTGGCATCGTCAAGGGCCTCACAAAGGTAGAACTGAGATGGACCAGCGTCTCAGTTTCATCACGAAATGACTTTTTCCATAGATTGTGCGTTATTCTTGCAATGGCTCAATGACTTGTCAATGTCGCGTATTTCACCGTCCCCCATGAAAGGATTTCCCTCCTCGTCCCATATCCCCTGTGAAGGTCGCCAGCAAACCGAGCGAGCCAGGGGAGGAACCCATGGGGCAAGACAACGACGCATGCCATCCTGACAAATCCACCTTCTGGCGCGATCCCCGTCTCTATCAAATTGCGAGCCTTTCAATCCTCCTTCTCTATGGACTTATCTTCCTCTACTTCGACGTTTCTATCTGGCACATCGTCGTCACGCTCGGTGTGGCCCAACTGACCCAATATGCCTGCACACGCTATTTCAACATCCCCTCCTTCTACCCCAAGAGCGCCCTGATTTCATCTCTCTGCCTCTGCCTGCTACTTGGTACGAATCATCTTCCTGTCGCAGCCTTCGTAGCGCTCAACGCGATCGGCAGCAAGTTTGTCATCCGCTGGAACAACAAGCATGTGTTCAACCCAACAAACCTTGCGCTGGCTGTCATACTTGCCAGCGGCCTTGGTTGGATCTCGCCGGGGCAATGGGGGCAAGTTGCGTGGTTCGGCTTTTTGATCGCCTGTCTTGGCAGTCTTGTCGTCACTCGCGCAGCACGGGCCGATGTGACACTGGCCTTTCTAACCTTCTACGTCGGTCTGCTGTTCATTCGGGCACTGTGGCTCGGCGATCCATTAACGATTCCGCTATATCAGATCGAAAGCGGCGCTCTACTGATCTTCTCGTTCTTCATGATTTCCGACCCCAAGACCACGCCGTACTCCAGAACAGGCCAGATCGTCTATGCCCTCCTGATCGCACTCACCCACTCTACGTCCAATTTGGCTTCTTCAAACCAAATGGACCGCAGTGGGGACTCATCGCGTGTTCGCCACTCGTTCCCTTGCTCGATCGTCTGTTCCCCGGTGCTCGATATGACTGGTCCAAGCCCACGGCCGGTCACGCTCCTGTGTCCGTACCCTTGTCCCTGTCGCTTCAACCACAAAGGAGGTTTTCATGAGACATGCCATCGTGCCGATATTCAGCTTTCTGATAAGGCTATTCCTCTGGAGTGCCGAGGCCTCGGCCTTTTGTGGGTTCTACGTCGGCAAGGCGGACACCAAGCTCTTTAACAAAGCGTCCGAAGTTGTCATCGCTCGCCAAGACAACAAGACCGTCATCACCATGGCCAACGACTTCAAGGGCGATGTCAAAGAATTCGCGATGGTCGTACCAGTACCAACTGTCCTGGAAAAAGACCAGATTCATATCGGCGATCCGGCCATGCTGAAACATCTGGCTGATCATTCAGCACCACGGCTGGTGGAATACTTCGATGAGAATCCCTGCCGACGCTATGAACTGATGGAAGACCGGATGGGGTCTATGCAGAACATGGCGCCCGCATCGGCTCCGGCAAAACAAGAGCGAGGCAAGGCGCTGGGTGTGACCGTTGAAGCACAATACACCGTCGGCGAATACGACATCCTCATTCTCTCGGCTAAGGAGAGTCACGGCCTTGAAACATGAATCAGTTAAAATGGATACAGAATTCAACTGAGCACATCAACTGTTATCCAGATCTACTTAAAGTATAATGTTAAGTTCTTTGTGGCCAGGGTAAACCTGGTTTAGCAATCAAAGCTAGGCTTTACGCATCTGCGGCCGCTGCAGATCGCCTTCGAGTTGCCGAAGTTCATGCTGCCGATCCGGTTGGGTACCGTGAATGCGGAGGGCGCCCAGGAACTCTTCATCTATCTCCTGACGAAACAGGGCCGCGTCAAAACGACCAACTACCGAACGGTCAGGTTGCCGGAAGCCCAAGAGCTCCCGCTTTACGTCAAAGATAGGTTCGGCGAATTTTATCGCGACCTATTCACACAGCAGGTGAAGCGTGAAAGCGAGCGCGGCGTATTTCTCGAATATGGCTGGGACATGAACTGGTGCGACCCCTGCGCCGCCAACCCATTGTCGACCGAAGAGCTGCGGAGCCTCGGTGTCTTCTGGTAAGACAACCAAAACGGGATGCAGCGAGGCAAAGCGTTTTCCCCGCAGGGCCAGAACGTCTACCTCACACGTCTGCACGTGCGCTACGATGCCGCCCACTTTCCCGAAGACTTGATGTTCCAGGAAACCTCCGATCGGAACAACTTCCAAGCACGTTATGTTCTCCGTCACCCCTGGACAGGCACGGAGGACTGTCCAGCTACGACCGCCTATCGGCAACAGTTACGTGATCGGTCTGAACGAGAGGCGCAAACTCTGGCGAGTCTGACTGGATGGAATATCGGCGAGATTCGCAAGGCCATGAACCTAGCCTCATTGCCAGCAGGCGAGGATAAGAAGTGGTATCAGCGATTGTGGACGAACTAGATGATCATGTTGAGGGCGAAGCCGGCATGCACGACTTCGCCCTCAACGACTCGACATCAACCACGAATGAGCAGTATTTGAATTAACTCTGGATCGACAGTGAGAGTGATGTCTCGGTGAATGTTCGATAGGCCACAAGCAAGCTGCTGTTGGCTGTCGGTGAGTGTATCTCATCCGATACTTGAGGTAGTGAATGATCCTGAGGTTCAGCCTTGGGCTCTTGCTCGCCTCGAAGTTCCTTCGCCAGATCTTCGCGTAACTTGTCGAAGAAGTCTGGCAGATACTTGCGGACCTTATCTAACTCGACCTTCGCTTCCTTCAGTGCATCGAGGACCTGCTGCATGAGTGATCCCAACTGCGCGTTTTTCACTGGAACAGTGAGATGAGTTCCATCGGGCAAATCCGATGACGGGGTGGGCGCCGTGGTACCGTTGGACGGTTGCGGGATCGCCGCAACCGTCCCTGGCGCCCCACCCGGGGTAACATGTGATGTTGCCACTGCCGCAACCGATCGAACAACCTCGACAGTCAAATCGAGACTGGAGAGTGAGTCCAACAGTGTGAACCCTTCCGCAAGTTTGGTGGTATGCGCTCTGGCATCCTCATCTTGGCCTTGAAAGAATCCACGAAAGATGTTCCCAATGTTCCCGAAGAGGATTTCCAGGTCGTGCAGCTCCTCTTTGTTGAGATCTCCGTCCACAGCGATACCGAACTCTCGTTGGACGGCGTAGTGTGTATACTTCGCTTCAACCTTCCCCGTTGTCCGATCGTCCGCCAACTGGGAAATATGGCTCCCGGATCGAAAATCGGTTGCAAGATCTGCGGTGAGGGTAATCCGATCCCCCTCCGCTGTCGTCACCGCAAGACGCCCGGACAAATCGTTGGACACCGCCACGCCGCTCACCCTTGTATCCAGTCGATGGCCCCCAGCATCGGATAGCTGATGCAGATTGAAGAAGTGATGTGGATCGATGGATGTCAGGGCCTGAACCGGCATATGAGATCTCCTACTCGATCGATGTGGGAAAAGCCTTGCCTCGTTCTGCTATCGGCATCTAGTCGGCTGAACTTAAGAGACCATATGATATAGTGTGGGCATTCAGACATCTTGATCCTGCTTGAAGAGGGGGGACTCCATGCGGAAATCTTTTCGAAATATGGCAGCCATCGGTGCAAGCCTGATACTTGGCACAACGGGTTGCACCCTGAAAGCCACCATTAATCAAACCACCGACACGACATCCAACATCACCGGCACCACATCAGGAGCTGCCTGGTGGAGCGAAGATGGCCAAATTAAGCCGGATTTTAAAACGACGGCGTTTGTCAGCTTCAATCACGAGAACCTACGGCAGGATTTGGCAGCAGGACGAGGAGAATATTTGGTGTCAATGAGTAAGCTGTTGGGGGTTCCGGAAGACCGGCAACCGGCATTTTTCTCCGCCGCCCAGGCAAGTTATACCCAGATGGCAGATCGGGATTCCACGGCCTTGCTCGCACTGTTGAAGGACACCTCCAGGTCGTTTGTTCGCTGACCTGACGTCAAGGACACTACTGCACGGCCCGTGCACCGACCTGCTCTTGGGCGAAGAGCGCGGTCTCACCCTGACGACCGATGACCGTCCGCACCACAATCCCATCTTTGAGGATGAGAAAGTTTGTTGGAACAGCGGGGATTCGTGGCCCCGGCAACACAATCCCCGCAAGGTTCAGCGGATCGCAGGCTGAAATCTTCACCTCCACCCCGGCACTCAGGTTGCCGCTCTTGCGCAATGCACGCAACCCTTCCACCGCCTCCGGCAATGCAAACTGCTCGCCTGTAAATCCACTCACGAATCGACCGCCACGGACTTCTCCGGCCATCTCCATCCGCCGATACTGCACCAGCAGATCCCGCCAGGATAGAGCTATCGATTCCCGTGCCAGCACATCACGAAACACAACCCCATAGCGACGAAGCAGGTGGCGGGCGGTGCGTTCGCATATGCTAACAGCCGTTAGATGATCGCTCTCAGCTGACCGCAACAGCGACCACCGTCCGGCTGCATGCCGAGGCCGACGAGCCCGTTCCCGTCCCTCAGCGCGACGCCGATGCGGATCCATGAGGGCACGGAGGTTATCGAACCCATCAGCCGTCACCAGACCGGCTGCCACCAGCTCCCACAATCCCTGCTCGACTTCAGAGGGAAGATGGTTGGTGATCCGCACCAGGTCGGTAAAAAAACTGGCCCCCTGTTGCTGCAACGCACGACGGAGATCTTGGGCTACCGAACTCAGCAGTGTGAACGGATCGGGGCCTATTGCCGCCACATCACGATGGAGTGCGTCGAACAACCAGTCACACTCCTCCCGCGGGAAGATACTGATGGGCGCAATGCTCGTCGGGGTGATGCACCGCCCCTCCGTCTCACTACCCGATGCCAGTTTCGGATGGGGTGAAAGGCGCCCCCAACTGACTGCGCCGCTCAGACAGAGCCGATCTAAGAGTTCCGGCTCATACTTGGCCATCCTCGTACGTAACAGTTGGGGTTCCCACGCAGAGGCCGCGGCCTCGAACCCGGCGAGTTGTTTGATGACCTCCATGAGCCCCGCGTCGCCATGCTGACGCGACCCTGGCACAACATGCTGCCATTGCATCAAGAATCGCATGAAGTCCGACGCTGTCACCGGTTCCACTTCCTTGCGCAAGATCCCGATCGTCAACCGGTGGATCCTGGCTAGCAAGCGGCGGTGACACCACTCCCGTCCAGATGCGCCTGATAGTGCTGAGTGCTCGCCTCGTTGGGCAGGCGAAGCAGGCTGAGGACTGAGTGCTGAGATTGGACGGAATTGGCCGCGCAGGACCTGGCCTTGGGATTCGAGACGAATCATCGCGGCGTCGATAGCAGGAACCGGAAAATGCAGCCGCTCGGCCAGCTCTACTGTCGTCGTTGGGCCAATGCTTTCCATCCACCCAAGCACGACGGCATCACAGGTCGAGTCCTCACCGCCGGTTAAGAGCTGTCGGACTCGCTCACAATTTTCGGTTGCAACCCATCCCTGTACATCTTGAGCGGCAAGGACTATCCCACGACCAGTCTCGACTAGGGATGGAAAGAACGGCGTCCACGTGCTCGCGGCAGCTGCTGGCACCCACACCAGCGTTAAGAGTACGTCATGCAATTCGTCGGCATCGCGCACCACCGGCCAGGACTCACGATGAACTTCTTCAATCGCAGCTGGATCCAAGGCCCCCACCTGCCCCAGCAGATCCGGCGGCAGCGTCCGACGCATCTCCACGGCCCGCGCCCGCCGCTCTTCCAACGGTGCATCATCCAGAAAGGCATAGGGATTGGCGTTCAGGATTTCGTGTGAGAACACAGAGGGCGCCGGCGTCTCCACCGCCACACAACGAATGTGGCCGGCCTCGATCCGTTGCAGCACCGCCGTCAGCCCCTCAAGATCCATCGCCTCCGTTAGACAATCACGCATCGTCTCCGCCACCAGCGGATGGTCGGGGATCTGACGAGCAGCCCGCTCCCCTGTTAGATTCTCCTGACAAGCAATCGCATCAGGAAACACCGCGGCAAGCAGGTCCTCTGCCTTCATCCGCTGAATCTGCGGCGGCACCTTCTTGCCGTTCGAAAAGCGTAGCAACGCCAGCGCACGCGACGCATTCCAACGCCACCTGGTGGTGAACATCGGGGCCAGCAAGACCGCTTGAATCAAGACCTCTCGCACCCTGTTGGAATGGAGATAGATGAACACGGACTCCAGCGGGAAACTGTGCTTCTCGCCGAGTGAGATCACGAGGCCGTTATCCGTCGCCGCCGCCTGCAGCTCAAAATCAAACGTCACACAAAATCGTTTACGCAGCGCGAGCCCCCAGGCTTTGTTGATGCGTCCACCAAACGGCGCATGGATCACCAGCTGCATCCCCCCGCTTTCATCGAAGAACCGCTCGGCCACGATCGTCTCATGCGTCGGCACGACTCCCAATACCGCCTTGCCAGCCAACACATATTCGATGACCTGCTGGGCACCGCCTGGATCGAGTGCACATTCATGCTTGAGAAAACAAAGTGCTGAGTGCTGAGGACCGAGTACCGAGACAGAAGAGTCAGAGGAAACAGCTTTGTCTGCGATTGCCTGTCGAAGACTAGCGACTTCGGCGGAGAGTTCCGCTGTGCGCGATGGCGCTTCCCCACGCCAGAACGGAATGCTGGGTGGCGCCCCCTGCGCATCTTCTACCCGCACCTTGCCCGCCTCGACGCCCTTGATGCGCCATGAGGTATTGCCGAGCAGCATGATGTCGCCGGCCAGACTCTCCACCGCAAAGTCTTCATCGACGGACCCAACCACCATGCCGTCCGGTTCCGCCACGACCGCGTAGTTGGCCGTATCGGGAATCGCACCGCCGGACGTGATGGCTGCTAGCCGCGCCCCGCGTCGGCCTTTGATTCGATGATTGATCCGGTCGTGATAGAGATAGGCCAGTCCGCGCCCTCGCTGCGTCGCAATACCATCCGCCAACATCCGCACCACGGCATCGAAGTCGTCCCGTGACAGAGTGCGATAGGGAAAGGCGCGCCGACAGAGTGCGAACAAGTCCTCCTCCGTCCAAGTCTGGCTGGCTGAAGCAGCCACGATCTGTTGGGCCAGGATATCGAGTGGAGCCGGCGGCACAGTGATCTGATCCAGCGTCCCCTGCCTGATCGCCCGCACCAAGGCGGCACATTCCAGCAATTCATCCCTGGTCATCGCGAATAGGCGACCTTTCGGAATTGCGTGGATCCAATGGCCTGCCCTCCCGATCCGCTGGAGCGCCGTGGCGATGGCTCTCGGCGACCCGATCTGACAAACAAGATCGACGGTGCCGACATCAATGCCCAGTTCCAACGAGGCCGTGGCAATCACGACGCGAGTCTTGCCGGTTTTCAACCGCTCTTCCGCCGAGAGGCGAATCTGCCGTGAGAGGCTCCCATGATGGGCCCCCACAACATCGGGGCCCAAGTCCTTGAGACGTTCTTCCAAGTAATGGGAGACGCGCTCCGCCAACCGGCGTGTATTCACAAAGACCAAGGTCGAGCGGTGCTGGCGAACCAACTCAGCCACACGATCGTAGACATCGGACCAGATCGCATTGGTCGCCACGGCGCTCAACTCGTCCTTCGGCACCTCCACGGCGAGGTCCAGTTCACGGCGGTGACCGACGTCGATGATTGTGCAAGGACGAGAGCTGATGGCTGATAGCTGACAGCTGTCAGCCTGTGAATCGGGAACGATCGATGATTGACCATTGACAAGTGACGCCTTAGAGTTACCGACGAGAAACCGTGCGACCAGCTCGATCGGTCGTTGCGTCGCCGAAAGGCCAATCCGCTGTGGTTTCGTGAAGGTGAGCGCTTCCAGCCGTTCCAACGACAGCGCCAGATGAGCCCCGCGCTTGTTGGGTGCCAGGGCATGAATCTCGTCCACGATCACCGTGCGCACCGTCTGCAAGAGCTTTCGGCTCTTCTCGGCAGTCAATAAGATGAAGAGCGACTCCGGAGTCGTGACGAGGATATGGGGCGGCCGTTTCAACATCTGCTGACGATCTGTCATCGGGGTGTCGCCGGTACGGACCAAGACGCGTAGCTCCGGCATCAGCAGCCCGGCCTGCAAGGCAAGCTGACCGATTTCTGCCAGCGGCTTCTGAAGATTTTTCTGGATGTCGTTACTCAAAGCCTTGAGCGGCGAGACGTAGAGCACATGAGTGTGGTCGTCCAGTTCACGGGCCAGGGCCTGCTTGAAGAGCTGATCGATGCAGGAGAGAAAGGCCGCAAGGGTCTTGCCTGATCCGGTCGGCGCGGCGATCAGCGCATCCGTTCCAGATTGAATCGCGGGCCACGCTCGGAGTTGAACGTCGGTCGGCTGGCCGACCTGCGAAGCAAACCATTCCGAGATGACCGGATGGAATCGAGTGAGTGACATCGGCAGCATTTTATCACGCATGAAAGATGTCCGCAGGGCACACCTGCGCGTCCTCGCTCTATGACATCATGCGAAACTAACAGCCCATTTCGCAATCCATGGCAAATGTGGCATCATAGTTGTCTCATGTACCTCTCCATCGTCATCCCGGCATTCAACGAAGCCCGTCTGATCGAAGGCTCGCTGCAATCCGTCGCTGCCGCGATCGCTGCGAATCAGAAATCCGGTTTCACATCCGAGATCATCGTCGTGGATAACAATTCCACTGACAATACAGCCGAGCTTGCCAGACTAGCCGGCGCAACAGTCGTCTTCGAACCGATCAATCAAATTGGCCGGGCCCGCAATGCCGGTGCGGCACACGCGACCGGCGACTGGTTGCTGTTCTTGGATGCCGACAGCCTGCTGAGTCCCGGTCTGCTGGCCGATATTCTGCAGCTGATTGAGTCAGGAAAGTACGTTGGATGCGGCAGCACGCTGCGCATGGATGGGCTGCCCTGGTGGGCGAACATGACCCTATGGTTTTGGACTGCCGTCTCGGTGCTCTGTCGCTGGGCTGCTGGAGCACTGGTGGTCTGTCGGCGCGACGCGTTTCAGGAAGTCGGCGGGTTCGACCAGGAGCTCTACGCACTGGACGAAATCAGGCTCAGTAAACAGCTCAAACAGTGGGGACGCGGGCGCAGCCTTCGATTCACGATCTTAACCAAGCACCCACTCGACACATCATCACGCAAGGTTTTGCTTTATTCGAGCCGAGAGATTGCCGCACAGATCTTCCGCATCTTTTTCCTGCCGAAAACAACACTACAAGATAAGAAACACCTCTCGGTGTGGTACGACGGACGCCGCTGAGAAGAGCCTGTGGCTTCGCACAACTTCTTGGTGGGTTGTGCATGTCGTACAACACGAACGTCGTCACGCTATTTTGAGATGGGTTCTAGACAGGCGTGGCGCACAACTGATGTGCGTGGACCAGGAGCTTCTGTCGATTGGACACGCCGACCTTGTCGAAAATGTTCGTCATGTGATGCCGGACCGTACTGTCGCTGATCGACAACTTGTAGGCCATTTCTTTGTTCGAGAGGCCCTGCCCCACCAAGCGGATAATCTCGCGTTCCCGCTCGGTCAACACGTCGGGCCACGCCGGCGGCTGTGGTTCCGATTCGACCGTCTTCTTGAAGGTGTGACGGAGGGCCAGCCTCGCTGCGCCCTCCCATTCCAAGGAGGAGTGGGGCTGCGCGGGGACATACAGCGCCTCGATCACTGCGAGCACGACGGCGGGCGGTTGAACCTTGAGGATGATGCCGTCGACACCCAAAGCAAAGGCCTCGAGCGTGCGGTTCTGGTCCTCCAGTCCGCACAACAACACGATCTTACTGGTCGGGGCGGACTCCCGAATCTGGTTGACGGTGCTCGAGACGTCACGCTCGGTCCCCAGATCCAGGATGAACACGTCAGGTCGGCGCTCGGCGCGGAGCAGGTCAGATGTCCTCCCGGGGTAGTAGTGCACAATCACCGGAACGGTCGCGCAGCGCTCGAGAATTTTCTGTAAGCCCAACCACACAAGACACTGACTGCTCAGAATCGCGATTGTGCGGGTTGGACTCGCGACGCTGGTGTGGATCATGACAGCCCTTTCACAAGATAGCGAACTGGATCCACTGCATTACCGGACTTGTCGGCAGAATGCCGGAGCACGAACTGCTCGTTCTCATTCATTGCATGGGTGGGTTGGAAATGCCTTGGGAACGGTCCAGCATCCTGTTACACACGATCGAGTACTTGATGTTCAGCCGCTAACCAGTGTTCGAGAGCATGGCCATCCTCTCGGCCACGCTCCTCATACAGAGCATAGGCGCGTTCCGAGATGCGCGCCTGAATACCGTAGGAATTTTTATCAGGCCGATTGGTAACACCATTCCCCTTGCTCCGTGATTCAACGCCTGCGTCAGGTTGTGTGGAGCGTGAGACTGACTGAGTTTTCTTGAGCATAACGAGTTCTCCTCCTGTTTATAATAAAAGCTTCATAGAGCGCTTCCTCTACCGGTTGGTCGACGATTTCACCGCGTTATGCCGCTGCCGCACTCAGTTCTGAGTGAAGCACCTCGCCGATGCGCGAGAATTCCACAGGTCTGACGAGCAAACGGCGAACTCCTTGGCGAAGCACAACGTGCGTCAGGTCGTCGCTGGTCTGATCCGCCATCATGATCACCGGAACGGATGGACAAATGGTCTGGATCAGAAGGAGTACTTCAATCATGTCGACCCGGGCCGGCCGCGCAGAACAGTCGAGGCCGACAAAGACTGCCTGCGGCCTGAAACCGGCCAGCTCGTCGATTGCGGCATTGGCTGTACTGATGAATGCCGGGTGATAGCCGTGAGCAGCCAGCCAATCGGCAAGTTTCAACCCAAAATCCAAGTCCTGTTCCACAATCATTACCCTGGTTCTCTCACCGTTCTGCCGGCTCGTCATCATCAGATCTCCTTTCGTTTCTTAATTAGGCTCATGCCATCTCACGGTTCACGCGGCGGCGCTGTATCGGATTATCTGAGATAGTGCCGTGGGGCACTCTCGGTCGTTCGAAGACTCGCGAATGGGAGGAGCCCGCCCGATTGGAGATCACGTAGTCCACACCGCGCGTGCGGCTGACCGAGATGGTTCCCTCCCGGCTGAGCCGATCCACCGCCGAAAACACTTGCGCCCAGGAATAAGTCGATAACCAGCGAACTAATTCATCGAAGGTGCAGGGCCCAATACCGTCGAGCTTTTGGTAAATGGCCAGGTCAACACCAGGGGTTGTTTCTGCCATAACATTCTCCTTCTGTGAAAGAGAGCAATAGACGATAGGTTACTAGCGTGTCTGGCAGGGATGTATAGCCGAATTCTCTTAGGGACCCTATCGACAGGAACGTGATTTTCAAGTCGAATCATCAACTACAGCACTGTCGTGGTTTGTACGACAGAGGCGAGAAGACGCGCTGAGATGAAAGTGCTGTCTGCTCAGCGCAGAAGCCGGAGTGGGCAGAGGTCAAGGACTAAAGGGTGGCAGGACTGTACGTGCATATGCAGTGTCAACTCAATACTCAGCACTCAGAAATATTATTCCACAACTCCCTGTTGCACCGCGTAGCGCATAAGTTCCGCGTTGTTCTTGAGATTCAGTTTTTCAAGAATACGGGCACGGTAGGTACTGATCGTGGTGATTCCTAAATGCAGGCTGTCGGCGATTTCCGAGACGGTCTTGCCAGACGCGATGAGCCGCATCACTTCGTACTCGCGATCCGACAGAATCTCGTGGGGCAGCCGGTCGGTTTGCTGGAAAACCAGGCGCACAAGTTTCTCACTAAAGGGCTGGCTCACATATTGTCCGCCGGCGAGCACCTTCTTAACGGCTTTGACAAGCTCCTCCGGCGCGCTGGCCTTGGTCAGATAGGCGTCTGCCCCGGCCTTGAACATGCGGACAGCGTACTGATCCTCCGGGTGCATGGTCAGCACGATGACGGGCAGTGTTGGACAGACTTTCTTTACGTGTTTGAGTGCTTCGGTCCCGGTGTTGCCGGGCATGCTGATATCCAGAATGAGGACATCCCATTTCTTGCGCTGGACCAGGTCGAAGAGGTCGTGGGCGTTGTCGCACTCCCCGACCGTGACGGCTTCCAGACCGTCCGTCAGCAGCTCCTTGACGCCAAGCCGAAAGAGCGGATAATCCTCGGCGATCAGAATGTTCAGCATCGGGGTACCAAGAGCGGCCACTGATAAGCGCGCGGCCAATCGCCTCCACCTGTTTGCAATCAGTTATGTGCTGCTCGATAGAGGTATTCGAACCGTCACCGTCGTGCCTTTCCCGGGCGAGCCGGCAATCGTCACCTGTCCACCAAGACTTGCGGCGCGTTCGCGCATCCCCAACAGACCCAACGAGGTTGACTCGGTGAGTTTTTCACGAGAGATCCCCACTCCATCATCCTGAATGGCGAGCAGCAGATTGTTGTCCAACTGTTTTATCAGCACCTGGATAGCCGTGGCCTGGGCATGTCTGGCCGTATTCGTGAGGGCTTCCTGGCAAATGCGGAACAGCGAAGTCGCTTGCTCCGGTTCCATGGCGATATCGTCCGCGCTGCTGACGCAGGTGCAGGAAATACCGGTTCGCTGTTGAAAATCTTGACATTGCCACTCAATCGCCGCGACCAAGCCGAGCTCATCCAGTATCCTAGGCCGCAACTCAGTCACGATTCGTTGCACAGAGGCAATCGTGGCATCGACCTGCTCTACCATCGACCTGATCTTGTCCTCCATTGTTTTGCGAGCCCTTGCCCCGCGCGGCTCGCCCATGATCGTGCGCAGACGGGAGAGGTCAACCTTCAAGCACGTCAGCCCAACACCAAGCTCATCATGCAGCTCGCGGGCAATGCGGGTTTGTTCCTCTTCCCGCACCGTGGCGAGTCGTCCGCTTAACATGCGGAGTTCCTCCAATGTAGCACGCAATCGTGCTTCCCCACGTTTGCGCTCCGTAACGTCTTCCACCGTGCCTTCGTACCCGACAAGCGTCCCGGCTGGATCGCGCACCACCCGCACGTTTTCGGAAACCCAAATAAAGCTGCCGTTTTTTCGGTACACCAGTGCCTCGAAGCCGGTCACTGCTTCCTGTTCCTTCATCAGACGAATGAACTCTTCGCGACGTCCAGGGTCGACGTAGATCTGGCTGGTGATGTCCGTGATCATGGCGAGCATGTCTTCCGGCGAGTCATACCCATATATGCGCGCGAGCGCCGGATTCACGGCGACATACTTCCCGTCGAGCGTGGTTTGAAAGATCCCTTCAACGGCGTTCTCGAAAATGTTTCGATATCGCTCCTCGCTTTCTTTCCTCGCGGATTCCAGCCGTTTTAGATCCGTGACGTCTTCGGAGATGCCCAATAGGTACCGCGGTTCCCCCTTCTCGTCATAAATGGGGATCTTCCTGGTATGGAGAATACGCCGGCCGTGATGTTTCGTGTCGATCAATTCCTCGGGAATGTCCAGCATACCACCGAGTTCCAAGACCTCACGGTCTTTTGAAGTGAAGAAGTCCGCTTCATCTTTCGGGAACATTTCATAGTCGCTCTTGCCGATCAAGACCTCGCGGGGGTAGCCCAGCAAATCTTCGCCGGCTTTGTTAAAGCGGACGAATTTCAGATCCTTTGCATCTTTCACAAAGATCATGTTGGGCAGGTTCTCCACCACGGACGTGATGAACGATTCGGATTCCCGTAGTTCTTCCTCAGCCCGCTTACGCTCGGTGATGTCATAGTTTACGCCCGTCATGCGCAGCGCAGTGCTATCCGTATCCCATATCACCTGCCCAACGGCCTTGATGACACGAACTGTGCCATTGGGCCAGCAGATGCGAAATTCGATGTCGTATGGCCTCTCCTTGTGTATGGCCTGTTGAATCGCCCCCTCGCATCGCGCCCGATCGTCAGGATGCACGCCAGACAGCCAGGCGTCGTAGGCGCCGCCAAAGTCTTCTTTCTTCACTCCATAGAGAGCAAACATCCGGTCGTCCCAGACCAATTCGTCATTCAGGATGTTCCAGTCCCACACCCCGATCTGTGCCGCGCTGGTGGCTAGCTTCAATCGATCCGCTAACTGATGGACTTTCTCCTCTGCCCGCTTCCGCTCGGTGATGTTGCGCACGAACGCACAGTGGTATTCCTTGCCTTCGTAGGCCAGAAAATTGACACTCACCTCGATGGGAATCAGCCGACCGTCTTTTGCCCGATGGGCCGTCTCAATCACCATGGTCCCGCCCCGCTCAGTTTCTGCCCAAAACCCGGGCCACATGTCCGCCTGAAAGTCGGGATTCAGATCGTGGACGGTCATGGTACACAATTCCTCTTTCGAATAACCCAACATGAGAATGGCCGCCTCGTTCACATCCAGAATCCTGGCCTGTGGATCAACCCAATACACGGCGTCAGCAGCCCGCTCCATCGAAAACTTCGCCAACCGCAAGACCGCGTCCGTCCGCTTGCGCTCGGTAATGTCATGGGCCAGATAGATCAGGCAGGGAGTGGACCCAAGTTGGATCGGTTCAACGGAGACCATGAGGGCGCGGATTTCTCCGGACTTGGTCCGGAGCAGCCCTTCCCGATTGTGCACATAGCCCTGTTTCTGAATTTCTCGGACCACAATCGCGCGTTCCGATGGATCGGCCCACAGCCCCAATTCTAAGGTCGTATGACCAATCATTTCCTCCCGATTGTACCCGGTCAGCCGGCTGAACCCTTCATTCACATCAATAAGCCGACCTCCCGCCACTGTACTGATCCCGACGGCGGAGGGAGTCCAGTTGAAGAGGGTTTGAAAGTGTTGTTGTGACCGAGTCAGGTCCTCAATGAGCCGAGTTTTTTCCAGCTCCGCCTGCTTCCGACTGCTGATGTCCATCAGCGCCGTCCGCCAACGGGTGATACGCCCAGACTCCTCAGGCATCGCGAGGCTTTCGAGAAAGACCCAACAAGAGGGGCCCGATTGTTTCAGGAGCTGCACCTCGCAGGTTTGCCGCAGGCCTGACTTCAGAACTTCGTGACAATGGCGATCAAAGACGAGGCAACTATCCGGTGTAATGAAGCGCGCAACCGATTGCCCGATCAGCTCCTGCCGGTTGATGCCGAGCAGCATCGCGGCCCTCAGATTCGCTTCCACAATCATACTGGACGTATCCAGCGTGAGATGGCCTGCCGGGGAAAAATCATAGAGAGCCGCATAGCGATCCTTATAGCGGTCCTTGGCCGCTTCGATTTCAACTTGGGTTCGGCGCAGATCCTCATTCTGCATCTCCAGCTCGATCTGACGGACTTGCAATTCGTGCACGAGCTGTTGCACATCCTTGACCGGCATAGCCGCGACATCCTGCTTGGTCACCCGCAGCAGCTTCTCCGCCTGACTGTGTAGTCCTGTGAATGTTGGGGTTCTCTTTGGTTCTTCTGCAGGCGGGTCTGTCGAGGGAGTCGATTGCGCCCGAGGAAGCGTGGTTTTCAAAGGGCGTCGCTTGGCACTCTTTTTGTTTTTGGCGTCGACCTTGGGACGAACTCGTCTCTTCTCATACTTTCGTGGCGTCGCCATCACGGAGCCCTCGCCTCGGGATCTCAGCGTAGGCAATACCGGCTTGTAGTCACCCTTAGCCGAGATGCTAAGTAGCAATTCAGCCTAAACCTTTTCCCACATGATAGACAAGTAGATGGATGGGGTCGCACTGAGGTGGCCCGGATTTGCAGACGTCTTTAAATAGGGACAGGACTCCAGGAGGAGGGGTCCAACGGCAAACACGTAAATATTTACCCTTTGTTCAGACGAGACCTCGGCTACCGTATGGACTGGCGAAGTATGCCGACAACGTTACACAATTCACGCTTCACCATTAAATCCCCGCGTACCATTCATACCCCTGATCCTCCCAGTATCCCCCCTTCCCACCTCCGATGCCGGCGAGGGACTCGACCAACTCGATCTTCATGACATACTTCGCCTGCTTGTATCCGAGCTGTCGCTCGAAGCGGAGCCTGAGAGGAGCGCCATGTGGAACATCCAGTGACGCACCATTGAGCTCGTACGCCAAAATCGTCTGGGGGTGATAGCAATCGACCACGGCGATGCTCTCGTAGTACGCGATCCCCCCGTCATCCACGTCGGCACAGTGGAACACAGCATAGCGGGCATTCGGCAACGGTTCGACTTGGCGCATCAAATCACCGACTGGGATACCAGTCCATTTTCCAATGGCACTCCAACCCTCCACACAATCATGACGAGTAATTTGCGTCCGAGAGGGCAGCTCTTTCAGCGCAGCAAGCGACCAACTTCTCGGCGTGTGGACCAAGCCCACTACTTCCAGCATCCATCCAGAAAAGTTCTGTGCGACATGCCCGGCATATTGTTCTGTACCAGGATCAGTGTTGCCGTTCGCCGGAAAGATCTTCGAGATGTCTGCCTCACCGTATTCTTTCGCCAATGCGTTTTTTGGAGTGATCCCCCGTTGTACAGCTTCCGTCAATCGTTCGGCCTTGCCGAGAATGGACGGGAACCAACTGCTCTGCGTGAGATTGTCGCACCCAGAGAGCGCAACCAAACTTGCTGCGCCCAACGTTCCCTTGAGAAATCGGCGTCGTTCCATTGCACGTTCAGACTTCATGACGCACTCCTTTATGTTGAACGAGAAACCACCCCGTGACCATCGAACGGATGTTGTTGAAGAACCCGGTGAGAATCACCTGGACAACGTGAATCACGATGAAGCCGACAAACGAAAAACAGGCAACAAAGTGAATCGTCCTCGCCGCTTGGCGTCCTCCCAATATGGTCAAGAGCCAGGGGAACGCAGTATCGATCGTCGGCGACATCGCCAGACCAGTCAACACAATCAGCGGCGCCACGCCGAACAAGATACAGGCGTAGGCCAGCTTCTGAAGGACGTTGTACCGCTTGGCTTCTTTGCCGCTTGGATGTCGCAGGAGCAGATGATCTCTGAGTGACTTGCCAATGCCGCGAAAGTCTTTGCCGGTTGGAGCCAGGTCGCGAGTGGCATGTCGGCTCGCGAAAGCATAAGCGGTGAAAATCAGCCCGTTGATCACAAAAAGCCAGGCGAAAAACAGATGCCATTGCCGCCCCATCGCAAGCCACTTGGCGCTGGGAATGGTCGCCCATGCCGGAAAGGCCCGTCTCATGCCGTCCGAGTAGCCAAGCACGCCGGTTGTATCAAACTTATGACCGAGGATAGTCGTGATACCCATTTCCTCACCACTTTCAGTCTGCATAGGCCTGATTGAGAGTACTGCCTGGTCGCGATCAGAACGGTCGCCCCAATAGAGGGCCGGATGCGCGTTAAAGATCTGCAGCCCGCTCATGATGAGGATGATCAGGAACGGGACGTTGAGCCAATGACTGATCCGCACCGGGAGACGATGACGGTATACCCGTTCGATCACAGGGGAAGACGAAACCATGGGGCTACTCACTGTCGATAACGTTTCAGATACCGGCGGTCTCTGGTCCGTGACCGCTTCTTCCGACTGAATGAGTAACGCCATGATTCCCCCTCCCCTCAATGCACAACCTAGCGTTTCGTCGGAAGTATGCGTGGTTTCTTACAGCAATATGATAGCTAGCGAAAAACAACAGGGCCTGCGATCGGACAAGCCGAACGCAGGCCGTGGCACGCAACAACTCGAGCATGCTCTCTCTTTAATAGCCCATGGCTCCCTTCATGTCGCCTTTCATCGCATCTTTCGCGCCTTTCATATCGTCTTTCATGGCATCCTTTGTCGCTTTCATCGAATCTGTCTTGGCTTTCATCTCACCCTTCATCGCATCAGGCTTCGCTTTCATCGGATCAGTGGCAGCCTTCATGTCGTCCTTCATCTCACCTTTCATCTCACTAGCCATCTTGCCCATCTCGTTGGCAAACGAAGCGGTGCTTGCACACATCAGACACACAGCTGCCGCGATTGAGACCATCATCTTGTTCATCGGAAACCTCCTCTTGTGGAATGGTTGAAAATCATCGAGAACCTGCATCAATTACTCCTGCACCTTGATAGACTTCTGAACCTCTGGCCAGTTGGCATCTGCCTTCTGAATATAGCCTGGAACATCTGCGAGCCACCGGGAACGGACAGCGTCGCTATAGTTGAGATACAATTTATTACTGACAACGGTAAAGGCCGCCGGATCGATTTTGGCCTTGTAACCTCTCGCCATCCCATAGGCGCAGTACCCACCATACTGCGGGACGAACTTGGACGGATCGGCAACGAAGGAGTCCCGATGGGCAGCTGACGCGAACTGGAAGGTTGCGCCTTCAAACTCAACACGAAACGCCGGTGATCCCTTCACCGGCTTCTGCTCTGTAAAATAGGCGACCGGATCATGGCCGTCGATTGCCAGGCCGTTCCGTTCAAAGAATTGTGCGGCAAATATAAGAGAAGAATGAGAGAAGAGAAAACAGGCGGTTAAGATCAATGCGTTCGCGTACCGATTCATGACGATGTGCCTTCCTGGTCTCTAAAACAGAGTCGATCCAAGCGGGGAACTCTTACAGACGCATGGCGCTTGTCCCAATTAATGCGGGGTCACATTCACAAACACCTTGATCGCGTTCTTCTCCGTCGTCAGCGTCGACATCATCTCTTGATAGTTCTCAAGACCTGTCACCGGGTGGGTCAGGAGTTGAGAGAGCCAGCCTGGAAATTCCAGCTCTGCCCTCGCAAAGTCATAGACGCCTGCTTCGAAGTACTCGCGGTTCGCGTTTACCGTCCCAACAACAAGTTTGTTCCCAAGCACGAAATCCAAGTTGATCTTGTCGGCGGGAATGGCATGTTGCCGATCGCCTCCAGTCACGCTGGCCAAGACAAGCACCCCGTTCTTCCCTAAGCTCTCCATCGCTTCGAAGACAACCGGGGAGTAGCCGGTGGCCTCGAACATCACATCAAACGGGCCAAACCGCCTGGCCGCTTCTCGAATGGAAAGATCGTCCGTCGACACATAGCGCACGCCAAGCTTGTCCAAGAGATCCACATTGCGTGAAGGCCCAGTCTGCTTCCCAAAACTCGTCACATCGAGGCCCTTCATTTTGAGCGACAGGGCAGCCAGAAGCCCAACTGTTCCTGCTCCGAGTACCGCCGCCTTCTTTGGTCGCCAGATCTTGAATCGACGCTGTGCTTCAAAGGCCTGAATGATGCCTTTCTCTATAATAGACGTGGGTTCCAACAGAACTGCCACATCCTTTAATCCTTTCGGAATCTTCACCAGATATTCCGGGTCCTCGACAAAGAGTTCCGTCAAGTAGCCGTGCCGTAAATTGATTCCCCGCTCGTAATAGATATCCTCGCTAGTCATGTCGTACTGACCGATTTGGTCGTAAAAGCTCTCGCCCGGTCGCCGCACGGTTGGCACGACGTAGTCATCCGGCATGAGTTCCGTGACATTGGGTCCAACTTCCAGCACACGCCCGAAACACTCGTGACCGATGACAAGGAAGTCATAGCCGGGAGGAGCTTGCCCATATTCTGCTGCGTTGATTTCCTTATCGGTTCCATCGACTCCGACACGCAACACTTGCACCAAGACCCCGCGTCCGTTTGGAATTTCATGCACCGAGGGCTTCGACAGATCGGCGAGATGGATAGAATCCGGCTGTCCTGGGATGACTGCAATGGCTTTCATGGCTGCTCCCCTTCAAATCGATGTCGTGGCTGACCCTGCTATGGCGATCAACCGCCAGCTGGTGATCGCTTGGCCCTCGCAACAAAGGCCTGTCGTAATCGTTGAGAATCGGCGGGCTGTTTAACAGCCTTCGGCAGTAGCCCCACCACGTCCCGAACCGTTGCAATCTGTTTGACATAGGTCTCACAGCCGGCACAGATGGCCAAATGCAGGGCTATGTGACGCTTCCGCTCGTCCGCGACATGTTCGTCGAGATAGGCCGAGACCCACTGTGTGATCTCTTGGCAGGTAATCTCTGAGAGAATTGGCTGCCCCTCTTCCTGTGCCATGTGAAGACCTCCCCTTGAGTGCCTATAACTGGGTCGGTCCTGCCTGCATTTCCTTACACAGCAGAGGGTCGTCCCTCCAAATGCGTCTCCACCGCCTGGCGTACCCGCTCTCTGGCTCGATGCAGCCTGACATAGAGGTTGGATTCGGTAATCTTCAAGATGTCACAGACTTCCTTTGTCTCGACTCCCTCGACATCACGCAGAATCAAGACGTCTTTCAAGGTTCTCGGCAACGCCTCGATCGCCCGATTCATGGCTGTGACCGCCTGCTGTGACGCCAGGAGCTTTTCCGGTGTCTGATCATCCCAAGGCTGAGGCGGGAAGGCCCAGTGGCCGGCCCATTCGCCGGACTGGTGAAACCGAGATGGATCGATCGCTTCATCGCCTTCGTCGTCGGCAGACTCAAATGAAGAGAAGTTCATGTGTCGTTTCTCACGCACCCCACGGTCTTTGGCCTTATGGATCATGATTCCAAAAATCCAGGTTTGCAGGGATGATCGGCCTTCGAATCGGCCTAACCCTTCGATGACCACCATCCAGGTATCTTGGACAACTTCTTCCGCCACTTCCCGATCCGCCACGTAGCCCATCGCCATCCTGATCAAGGCACTATGGTGTCGAGTCACCAATTCATCAAACGCCCCTTCGTTCCCCTGCCTGAGCCGCGCCAGGAGTGCGACCTCCCCGTTTGCTACAGCGGCTGATTGACTCAGCTCCGGCTTCCGACCCGCAACCATCCGATGACTCACCGACTCCGTAACAGCACTGGTTTCAACGTTCATGACCGATCTCCAATCTGGAGCAGCTCCGTCACAAGGGCCGGAGCGCTCATGAGGGTGACATGTGCAGGGGGAAAGGCATTGAGGACCTCGACTCCCCGTCCATCGATGTACTCGACATGCGAGCAATCCAAATACACGGCTTTGTTCTTTCGAAGGTAGGCGCGGCATTCCCCATCCAGCAGAGCCGCCCATTGCTCCGTGATCTTGCCTTCCAGCTTGAGCAGGACATCTCGCCCGCTTTCCTGTATCGTCGTGATCTTCAACATCGCTGCCTCTCCTTCTACCTCAACGTGATGCCAGCCTATTCAGCAATGGCGATGCCACAGCAGAAATCCAGCAAGCTTGACGGCACAAGATATTGATTTAATTGAGTGAAAGAACTTTCTGCTATTGAGTGACAGGAAAGAAAATCATGCGTGATTTTCCTGAAATATTGGGAACGTCCCAATTAGTTGGGAGATTGTGTCGGGAACGAGAGGCTATGGAATGGGATGATGCAAGAACCAGTGAGTCTGCGAGTATCAGTCCAGTAATGCCGCCAAGGCAGCGTAATCAATTGACTCCTTGACTCGGTCGAGCCAAGCCTTGCGCGCTGCCTGTTCAGGGCGCTGCAGAATATCCTCTTCAGCCAAGGTCACTGTCGACAGGACGATTACCTGGATCTTTCCCGGCTGACTCAGGCTCGGAAAGGTCGGATCCATCTTATAGGTAAGCGCGTGCTCTGCTAGGCCCGGTTTCAGGTTGGTCAATTCATACGCACCTCTCAAGGCTTCTTCTTCCAGTACAGCACGTTCCCTATGGTCCTTGCTAACTTGGTCGGCATCCTGCAACAAGTCCATGGCTTGGGTGCGCAACCGGAGCGCGACCGCTTCATTGTCGCTCGCCATCGCCTCTCTCTCCAGGCTTCTACTGTGCTCCCGAATTTCACCCACTCTCTCCTGCTCATCCACGCTGAGCGTTTGCAGCTCGTCAATCTGAGCCTCCATCGCCTTGCGGACGGAGCCGTCGGTATCCGCCCAGACCGCCGGCATGGCGAGTTGCTGAGCTGTAAACGACGCCCGATAGGCATGATAGTCGTTGAGCAGTTTTGTGAGCTGGGCGCCTCGTGCTGCATCTTTGGCTTGCCCTGCTTGAAGGTCTGCCGTCAGTCGCCTCATGTTCTCCACATATTGGTCGGCGCCGGCTGGATCGGTCTTTCTCCGTAAGGCCGCAGTCCGGTCGATCATGGTCTGATCGGGAGCTTTGCGTAACGCCCTGGCGTTGCGCCAATCAGCCAAGGCCCTTTCACGGACAGCACCCACGCGATCCAGCTGATCGCTAAGGGTTTGAGGAATCCATGGCAGCCGCCCATTCTTCGAGATCACCACCCACCCGTTGTACTCAGGATACCCACTGATCATGCCGGTCAGCTCCGGGATCTCATCCTGGCCCATGAACATGTCCTTCGAAAGGTGGTTGAAAAAGATGCTGATCTTTCCGATCGATCCGGCTACGCGATCTGCATCAGGACTAATCCCGCATGCTCCTTGCCAGATCTCGATACCGAGTGACGTCTGTTCCGGATAAGCCTGCACGATCAACCGCGAATCGTTCGGCTTATTCCGGTTGGTCGCCATCGTGGTCCGCAGGCGGACGGGGACCGGCGAATTCAGGAACTCCTGTGACTGTTTGAGAATGGTTTCTGCGGCACTCATGGCCTTGAGATGGCGCGCCCATCGTTTATCGGTGACAGGCCCCTCGTTATGACGAGGTACCCAACACTTGACCTGTGCATCGGCGATTCCAACGTGAACGATCAGCATCAAGGCGAGAAGGCCGACGCCGGGCAGAGGCGTGGCAACCATCCTAATAGGCATTGGGTCTCCTTCCATCAGAGGGTGAGAAGATTATCCCGTTGGTGAGCTTGGTCTGGCGATGCCGAGTTTTTTCATGCGCGCTTCGAGCGTGGTCGGGTTAAGACCGAGGATTTTTGCTGCGCCTTTCTCACCGCTGACACGCCAGCTGGTCTGTTCCAAGATATCACGGATGTGCTGACGTTCCATCTCTTCGAGCGTCAACGTCTTTGCACTCTCCACCTTGTTGTCGGACGGCGAGAGCCAGTCGATCGGTTCCAGCTCCGGCCCTTCACTCAGAATTACGGCACGTTCGATCACATGTTCGAGCTCGCGAATGTTGCCGGGCCACTGATACCGCTGAAGGACCGTGATCATTCGCTCCGGAATCCGATCGAGCTTCTTGCCAAGATTGGCGGCAAACTTACGGACAAAATACTGCACTAACAAGGGGATGTCCCCTTCTCGCTCATGTAAGGCAGGCAGGTGAATCGGGAACACATTGAGGCGGTAATAGAGGTCAGGCCGATACTGGCCTGTCTTGGACAACTGCTCGAGATCTCGGTTCGTCGCAGCAATCACGCGCACGCTTACCTTAAACGTCTGAGTACCTCCAACTCGTTCGAATTCACCCTCCTGCAAGACACGCAAGAGCTTGGATTGCAGATCCAGCGGGAGCTCTCCGATTTCGTCAAGGAAGATCGTCCCCTTATCAGCCACCTCGAAGCGGCCCATCTTTTTCGTGAGCGCGCCGGTGAACGCGCCCTTTTCATGGCCGAAGAGCTCGCTTTCGATAAGGCCGGCCGGAATCGCCGCGCAATTGACCTTCACCAGCGGTTTGTTCTTGCGTGGGCTCAAATTGTGAATCGCCCGTGCAATCAGCTCCTTACCAGTACCGGTTTCGCCCGTGATCAAGACGGTTGAATCGGTCGGAGCCACACGCTCGACGTTCTTCAAGACCTTCTTGAGGGACGAGGACGAGCCGATCAACTCCTCAAAGTTGTGCGTGCCCTTGATTTCCTCCTGCAGGTACACGGCCTGGGCTTCGAGCCGGGCTTTCTCCTGCTCCATCAACACCTGTTCAGTGATGTCAAGGAACATTGTCCGTGTGTAGGCACCGCTCGGGTCAGGTCGTGACCACCATCGAATCCACAGCGGCTTGCCGTTGTCCTTTCGGCGCAGCTCGAGGACCACGCCTTTAGTATCGATCCCCTTCCCGAGAGAGTCGAACGCCTCTTTGAGTCGACGTTGTGCATCCGGCGTATCGGGGATAAATGTCTTCCCATACGTCCCTTCCACTTGCTCCGGCGTCAGACCAAGAGTGTCGAGCGCGGCCTTATTCACACGGATGAATTTCGAATCAAGCCCTTCATTCACATAGGCGATCGGTGCCTCGTCGAACAAATCGCGCAACTGTTGCTCGTTCTCTTTCAATTGAAGTTCCAGCTGAAGTCGTTCCAGCTCGGCACCGGCCCGCACCCCGAAAATCTTGAAAACGGACAGCACCCGCGGGTCATCGTGCATGGGTTTGATGTCCATGACCGCCAGATGCCCCATCACCGTGCCAGAATGGTCAGACACTGGAATCGCCAAGTAACTCTCGACGCCCAACGCCGCGAGATCCTCCCGATGGTCGGGAAAGAGGTCCTGTACATTTTCAGGAAAGAGGCAGACTTCACCGGCCAGCACGCGCTCACAGGGCGTATGGGGAAGGTCGTACTCGAAATTGTCCAGAAATCCGTTGCCCTTCCAAAACGCCAAGGTACGCACCCGCGCCCGGTGTCCCCCAACGAACCGCGACACGAAGGCATACTTCGTCTGCAGCGCTTCCGCTAAGCTTTGGACCAGTGCGGGGAAGAACGCTTCCCCGGTTGATGCCGCCGTCCCTTCGTCGATCTTACGCAACGTCAGGTCGCTCTTCCGCAAGGTTTGCTCATACCGTAACCGGTCAAACTCCGCCGCCGCCCGCATGGCCAACATGCCGAGAATCGACATCGCACGAACAGGGTCCGGCATGGGTTTGGAATCCATGATGGCCAGATGTCCCACCACCCGGTCGACGAAATCCACAATCGGCACGCCACAATAGCTGTTGACCTTGGTCTCCTGAATGAGTGGGACCTGCGGATAGAGCGCCCGAAGCCGATCGGGGTGGTGGATGTATTTCTTCGTCAACACCGTTTCACAGGGGCCCCGTGCCGGGACATCGAACGGCGGCAATGGCTGTCCTTTACCCCACCCGGCTTTAGAGCGGAACCGATCCCCCTCCTCGCTGAGCTCGGAAATATAGGCGTAGTCCACATCGAGCGCGGTGGCCAATTGCTGCACCAGGGACGGGAAGAACTGCTCGCCGAGTGTTGCCTCCACACCTTCCAAGATCTGGCGAAGAATTGACCAGGTCTTCACCGACTCGTCGCCGGATTGGTGCGGATCAGATCCAAGCTCGGAGGGTCGCATCGTGTTCACCCGTCGACAGAATGGTGGGAAAAAGAGTGACGGGCGGACAGTGTAACACTGGAGAGGAAAAGGTGGCAACGCGGCCTGCAACATCCCGGAGGAGACGAGTGCCTCCCTTATGGCAAGCCAACCATCGAGGCCCCGCAGCCGACACAGCGGACCTGCAAGGGAATCTCTTTCCGGGTGACAGGGCCTATCACCGGAGCCGGTGGTGGACCGAGGAACAGCCGAGCAAAGCGACTGGTCCGATACGTCGTCAGTAACTTCGGCATAGCCAGGAAGAACCCCACCATCACGATGCCTGCGGCGATCAATGGCCACTGGGCGCTGATCACGCTGCTCCCCAAATAGGTAAAGGCAAAGGTCGGCGGCGCCATGCCGACGAGCGTCGCCAGCGCAAAGGCCTTGAACGAAATGTTCGTCAGTCCCGCGCCATAACTCACCACGTCGAAGGAAAACACCGGGATCAATCTCGCGAAAAACATCAGACCCATTAACTGATGGTCCGTGCACATCTGGCAGAACACCGTCTCAACCTTGAGGAGTTTGGACAGGGCATCGCGGCCTAAGGCACGCGCGAGCAGAAAACAGCCGATGGCGCCGATCTCAGCACCGATGATGGCATAAAGGGCTCCATAGAACGGGCCAAAGACAGCCCCTGCCGCAAGATCCAGCGGTAAGCTCGGGATCGGCGGAATGATGACGGCGCAGGCCATGCTGCCGATCAACAGCAACGGAGCCAACGGCCCAGCATCGCGCAGCCATTCCGTCAAGACCGTCAGGGAGAGATACTGGTCGTAATCAACAGAAGACAACCCCCAACAGATGGCGCCGATCACGATCGCGGCCAGCCCGAGTTTGATCCAAGTCGTCATACTGCGTGGGGCTCCGATGGCGGTGATCGTGGCGGCGCTCATGGTGACACAATTCGCAGGACATGCCCATCTGGGTCACGAACAAGCACGCCGGCCTTAAACCCTAACGCTCCTTCCGGGATCGTGACGACACTGGACGAGACAAGTTGTCCCATCCTGCGTAGTTCTATTGCGGCAGCATCCACATCGGATACCACCACCGTCGTTTGCCAATGCCAGAGATCAGTCGGATGCGAATCGATTGGAAATGGCCGACCTCCTGTCGGCAGTTCATACTCCAAGAACTCCGCACCAGGTGGGCCCATCGTCGGTGTCAGGCCGGTCACACGCACGCGGGCACCAGGCAAACTGTCGAGATGTTCCTGTTCCGTGCGCATATTCAACGTCCCGCCTGCGACCGTCAGGCCGAGCAGATCGCGATAGAACTTGAGGCTGTTCTCGGTGCTTCGCACCGTCATGGCCGTGTGATCGATCCCAAGGAACAGATCTCCCCCTCCCCTCTTCCAGACAGGATTCCCCTTGCCTTCCTGAAACCAGAGCAGTTCAAGGTTGTGTCCGTCCGGATCGCGGAATTTGATGGCCTTGATACCGGCAGCGGCTTGATTCGAGGTCGGGATTGTCTGGGGTCTCGGGGAGATTTGGCGAACATGGTGCTTCCCTAATTGTGCCCAGGCTACGTCCATATCGCGTACGACGATGGCGACGTGCTGGAACCACAGATCATTGCTGTGTGAGGGCACAGGAATTGGCCTCAGATCTGGAGGCGAGATGAACTGCGTCAGTTCGATCTGCTGCTCACCGAGCTGTATCTGTACAAGACGCGCCCGCACTCCGAAGATTCCGTACAGTTGATCATATTCCGGCCCATCCACCTCAACATCGCTCACCGGCTTGAACGTCAGCACATCGCGATAAAAGGCAACAGAACGGTCCATGTCAGACACGGTAAAGCCGACTGAGGCAATCGATTGAGCAATAGCGCGCGACTCCGCTTGCGCAGTGAGGGGTGGAGGGTTGGGGGTGACTAGAAAAAGGCTGAGGAGGGCGAACATGCGGATAAGGGTTTCTCTCATCACCTCACCCATAACTCCTTACCCTAACCGTTCTAAGAGGTGGTCTCCCACACGCAACGCATTGGCAATAATTGTTAACGAAGGATTCACGGCCGAACTGGAGACAAAGAAGCTTGCGTCGACGACGTAGAGATTGTCCAGATCGTGGACCTTGCAGTTCACGTCCAGCACACTGGTCTTGGGATCGTGACCGAAACGGACGGTCCCACATTGGTGAGCCGTACCTGCGATGGGGATCTTCTTCCCGAAGTAGAGGTGCGTCGGAAGGAGATGGTCGTCACAACCCAAATGATTGAGCATGCCCTTGAGCTTGGCCGCCAGCCGTGTATGTGCTTCCAGGTTGCTTTCTGTGTAGGCAAGCGTGATATTGCCATCCTTGCTGACGAGCACACGGCTGTTTAGGTCTGGTAGGTCTTCCGAGGTCAACCAGAAGTCGAGCGAATGTTTCGCAGCCACATCGAGAGCCAATCCAGGCGCAAAGGGCGGGGCCCCAAGCTTAAGCATTTCAAAGTCTTGTTTCCCGATCATCGAGATGTGGCCCATCGGGTAGTCCCACTCGGCAGAGGCGTAATAGAAGTCGTTCAAGCCAATCGTTTTTTGAAAGACGGTCGGATTCGGCCTCTTCGAAATCGCGAGCATGGCTGAATTGTTGTGGCACATGTAGTGCCGACCCACCATGTCGGAAGAATTCGCGAGGCCGTTCGGATGTTTGTCGTTCGCCGACTTGAGCAGCAACGCTGCTGAATTGATGGCCCCGCAGGAGACCACGACGATATCGGCCCTATAGGTTTCTTTCTGCCCGTTGCGCTCCACAACAACGCCCGTGACTTCCCGTCCCGATGTACTCGTTTCTAACCGAGTAACCAATGCACCAATGACTAATGACACATTGGGATACTGCAACGCCGGATCGACGCAGACGACTTGCGAGTCAGCCTTCGCATTGAGCAAACAGGGAAAACCATCGCAGGTGCTGCAGCGAATACAAGCGCCTTTTTCTGGTTGCTGCTCGTTCAGCATCACACCGACCGGCAGATGAAAGGGCTTGTGGCCGCACTTCTGCCAGTCGTCGTGAAGCTCTTGAATGCGGGGCTCGTGGGTCAGTGCTGGATACCTATACGGTACGCTGGCTTTCGGTTCAGTCGGATCTTCTCCACGATTTCCATGCACATGGTATAGATGCTCGGCCTGGGTGTAATAGGGTTCGAGGTCGTCATATCTGATCGGCCACTCCGGCGAGATCCCGTCGTGGTGCTTCACCTCGCCGAAGTCTTGGGCCCGCATGCGCAGCAGCGCCGCACCATAAACCTTGGAATTCCCGCCCACGTTGTAGTGGATACCGGGGTGAAAGGCATTGCCGTTCTTATCCTGCCAGGTTTCCTTGGCCTTGTACTTGTTTTCGGTAAAGACGGTTTTGGAGCTCCAGTTGTCCTTCTCACGCGGCAGGTACCCTCCCCGCTCCAACAGGAGAATCTGCTTCCCCGATGGGGCAAGCTTATAGGCAAGTGTCCCCCCACCTGGACCGGTGCCGATGATAATAATGTCATAATGAGGTGGCATGGTGCTGAGTCGGGAGCAGAGATGGAGTCTTACAAAGGATGGGCGTTCGCTACAATCTCCTCTGTGAACTGTGCAATTCAGACCAACATTGAATGCAGAGGGGGTGTTAGAGTGAACAGGTCAATAAACAATTTCAAACGTGGAGGTTCTGATGCATGTGATGAGTCGTATTGTATTCATGGGGTTAGGCATCGCATTAACCGGCTATCTGAGCGGAGCACCGGTCTTCGCGGCCGATAAACCAATAGAGGATGGATCGAAGATCGTGATTACGTCTCCCAAGGCCGGGGACAAGGTCAGCGACAGCTTTGAGCTGAAATACGAGTTGACTAAGGGGTCGCAAGCGGCTCATGCCCACGTCTTCGTGGACAACGAGTATCAGAAGGGTTTTGGCGGAACGGTTAAGGGGTTAAGTCGTGGGACGCACCAGATCACCGTGACGGGTGCCACGAAGGACCATGCGCTCGTCGCAGCCAGCCAGACCATCACCGTCGACGTGCAATAGCACTCAAACCAGCCAGTTCCACGCCGCCAGGGTCTCTCGCAAAGGAGACCCTGGCGCAGCTGGCTTCACAAGCCATTTCCACACATTGCCACTCGCCTGGTTCCCTCGATTGGTCCACACCACACCAGCAGAACGCAAGAGCTGGCGATTGATCGGCAGAGGGCAGGGTATCCACTGGAATACGCTCGACGAGGACATCAGCATCGAAGGACTTCTCGCCGGCAAACCTGCCGGTGAAAGCCTGTCCTCGTTTAAGAAATGGCTCTCTGGTCAAAGGTTCAGCGGAGCAAGAGGTTTCGTGAGGCGAACCAGGAATGGTCGTCACTAACTACCCGCTAACTTTCCTGTCGCCCCCAACTGCAACCCTTCGTCTTCTCATAACCTGCAAAGTCTCTTCTCTGGTTGCGTGGTCTCGCAACCGCTCGACAGTGTAACTTGTTCCGGCCGATACTGCCTCCGAACGGAACCTCGAACAGCCATCGCCGTTACCAAAGGCAGCCGCACCCTCTCGAAAGCCGCAGATAATCCCGATCATCCTCGCCCCGATGGGGAGCGGAAATACGAGCAAACTTGTAGGGAACCATTAGAGTGACGATCGATCGCAATGCCACCTCTGTATCCACTTCTTGAACGGTCTCATGGGAGGTGGTTCGATGATGGAGTGAGAGGTCTTGCCACCTGGGAAACAAAAGGGATCGACCAATGCATGCTAGAGAACGTAGAATACACATGCCTCTCCATTTGCTAAATAGGTGGCAAGTTGCAAAAGCTACATAGAGGTGGAACGGTCATGAAGAAGAACGAATTCCTCAAAGCGGTAGATACATTAAAACTTTATCGTCGCGCTGAGCTTGTTGATGAAATTGGGCAAGAACTAATTTCTGATCTCTACGTGGATCCCCTCCCCGATAACCACGTCCTTCGGACAGTCTTGCAGCCCAACACCACCTTCTTGATAGGACGTAAAGGAACTGGGAAATCAACCATCTTCCAAATGGCGCAGGGGTCGCTCACAAGGGAGAAAAACGCAACCTGGGCATACATCGATATTAAGACACTGTACGAATCTTCGACTGCAGAGTTAGTGGGTAGCATCCCGCAAAACTATGAGTCTGTACTGACCAGCGATGCAGTCCGAAGGCTAAGTGTATTTAAGAGCTTCGTCATTGAGCTAATTCGTGAAATCAAGGCTCAAATAACGCAGCGCGTTACTTCTAGCGTGTGGAGTCAAGTCAAAGAGACATTCACCGGATCCGCATCAGATCTATTTGAGAAGCTAGATGAATTCTTGGAAGAGCTCAAGCAGGACCTGTATTTAGATGTTACTGGAAGCATTCATGCCTCGAAACATGACAAAGAAGCACACAGAGAGAAAGCCAAATTGGCGGGGGAGGCTACAGCAACCATATCTCCTAGCCCTTCGGCACAAGCGCGATTTGTGGCAGAACTTATTTCAGAACTCGAGGAAACACGGAGCCAGAACTATTCGCAGGTTTTTATCAAAATCTTCAATGTCCGTGGACTCATAACTCGACTGCGCGAGATTCTGACAAGCTTAGATGTGAAGCACTTCTATATATTCATCGACGACTTTTCAGAGTTGCCTCGTGCCGACATGGAGCAAGTTATCGACACAATCCTCGCACCATTCAACAACTGGTCCGAGGAGTTCATTAAACTGAAGGTGGCCGTTTACCCTGGCCGTCTGTATGCAGGGGATATAGATCTGTCGAAGGTTGACGAGGTCTACCTAGACATTTACAGAGCGTATGGCCGAAATGATGTTGGGAATATGGAGGATCGGGCGATTGATTTTACCAAGCGCCTGGTTACGACGAGATTACAGCACTTTTGCAATGAGGCCCCAGAAGCATACTTCGACACAACTTCTGCTGACTTCTGGCAGACACTATTCTACTCATGCCTTGGAAATCCACGAATTCTTGGATACATCCTTTTCTTTTGTTATGAAACAACCGTTATCTATGAGAAGCGTATCGGCGTAAAGACGATTCAGGACGCAGCTCGTCGTTACTACGAAGAGAAAATCGATCATTCTTTTCGGCTCAATAAGTTCCTTCACGAGACATTTGAGGAGCGCTCCAGCATTTACAGTTTGAAGGAGCTTTTTGAAGAGATTGTGAAAAGGGCAAAGTCTCTCCGTAGCTATCGGGACTCAAAAGTTATGAGTGAGATCCCGGGACGGCCCCCAACAAGTCATTTCCATGTGAGGGCAGAATACGAGCCTATTCTTTCAACGCTGGAATTAAACTTCTTCCTGACAAAGTACTATGAAATGAAGGATAGGGACGGTCGAGAAGTTTCAGTCTACGCGATTAATTATGGGCTTTGTCAGCAACAAACGATTGCGTTCGGTAGGCCACGTGAGAAAAGAGAACAGCGACTATATTTCGTTGAGCGAGTTTTTGATTTCAGTCCCATTGTTGTTTCATACATCAAAGTTAACCAAGAGATTGTATGCGGCAGGTGCGGTCATCGGCACGGCCATGAAATGCTTCCAGCCATTCAGGCATTCGACATGCTCTGTCCTCAATGCAAGCAGGGGAGATGCAAGATTGTTAATCTGTCTCGAAAATATGAGCGCCTTATCAAGTCTGTTGCCGACGAGAACTTATTACCCGACACAGAACTGGGAATCCTGAAAGCTCTTCACGACGAAAGAAAAAGTATGTTTGCTAAGGAAATTGCCGCGCAGCTCGATTGTTCTTACCAGCTCGTCGGGCGACGAGGAAGACATTTGGCTGAACGCAATCTGGTCGAGCGAGGAGAAAATGAGAAGGGCCGCCGCGTTTTCGAGATAACTTCTACTGCACAGGAAGTCTACTTTTCTACGGCTCAAGACGACCAGATGGATTTTGGTGGCAATAGCGAAGATCCAGATAGCTAGCGACCAAACAGGGAAGACCCCCCGTTTCGCGGCACGCGGCGGTTTTTGTGACAGGCTGACACTTGTTCTCAAGGTTGGTATACTTGAGTCGAAGGTGACGTATGAGTAAAGTTGAATTGATCGAACAGCAGATTGAGAAACTCTCGTCCGAAGAACTTGCCGCGTTCCGCTCGTGGTACGCGGCCTTCGATGCTGATGCTTGGGACCGCCAGTTTGAAGCTGATGTGAAAGCTGGGAAGCTTGATGCCTTGGCCGACAAAGCTGTTCGTGCACACACCTCCGGCCAGTCCACCAAACTTTGATCCATCACGCCTCACCTGATTTCTGGACTTGCTACAACTCCCTTCCTGCTCCGCTCCGTGAACAAGCTGACAAAGCTTTCGAACTTCTGAAGACAAACCCGCAGCACCCTTCGTTACATTTCAAGAAGGTGGGGCGTTTCTGGTCAGCTCGCGTCAGCCTCAACTATCGAGCCATTGGTGTGGATGCACCCGACGGCATCGTATGGTTCTGGATCGGTACCCATGCGGAATATGACAGGCTGATTCGATAACGTCGTTTTGCGGTGCGCGGCAGTTGAATGAGTCATGATGATTCCAGCTGGATATATGGCCAAGCGAGTGGTGAGGAGGCCTGACTGGCTGAAGGCCAACGGGGTTGAAGATATCTACTCGGTGAGCGGATGTCTTTCCAAAGACTTTGCCGATTACATTAAATTCTGGAAACATAATGGCTACTGGTTCTTCGACTCTCCTGAAGTCATTGAGCAGGTGGCAAGGGAGCAATCGATCGATCTTGCAGGGACGACGATGTTCTTTTACGAAGTCTATGAACAGGAATTCAATGACGCAAAAGAACAATGGCGTCCGTACGAGAGAGAACAGTCATTTCCCACGAACGTCTGCTTGCCGGAGAAAAAGATTCTCGTGGGATTTGATGTAGTAAGCAGCACGCAAAGAAACAGCCCTGAATGCTCTCCACTTTCATGCAACTCACTGGCTAACGAGATTCAGACCAATTCACATTGCCTGCTTCCCGATTTTGAGACCGCAAAGCAGCTTGTCGAAACGGGACGGTTCAAGGATTCAGAGCCTGGCCCCTACAGAATCTTTGCGGTATACACCCTAGACTAGAAGCGAGTAGACCACCTTTTTACAGCGTGCGACGATGAGTTATTCTGTATTCTGTGCAGCCGCCACAATCTTTCTACTCATCGCTGTCTCCTCTGCTTTCAGCCACCGGTCGTCAGCAGCCAGCCTCGTACCTCCGAAGAAGCCGAGAGCTGACTGCCAACCGATGATCGCCTGTTCTTAACGACTCATTGCCATGCTATCGTGCTTCATGCCACTGTCGGCTTTCATGCCATTGCTACGAACTTCGCCGGAGGCTGTCACGATCGGCTTGGCAAACGAGGCTTCGCCGAGCAACACTTCTGCATAGGCACACCAAATCTGGACCTTGGCCACGTCGTTGATCTGCACCGGCAAGGTAATGGTCCGGTTCTGCTTGTCGCCCTTGATGACGAGGCGATTCAAGAGATAGACGTTGCCCTTGGTATCCACCACCTGCCAGTGCGGTGCAGGCGTGTCAGGAATCTTGAACTCCTCCGACCAGGTCAACGTGTCGTTGTTGCCGGAGCGGCCATGCGACGCCGTCCCGCCATTGGCCTTCACACCTTCAAACTTACTCGTGGTGTGTGCGTCAGCCGCGAACCCGTTGGATGCGATAAATAATCCAGTCGCGGCAACCATAGACAGAAATCCCATCTTGAACCAACCCTTCGAGCTCATAATGCCTCCTTGATGTGTGAGTATCCGCGGGGCTGACTGATTTCAGCACTTTGAATTCCGCATCTGCGCATCAGTCGTGTGGAGGCTCCAGTCCTTACATACATTCACGGAACGTACGGCTGATCGCACAAGCGTCAGAGGACACACGTACGCCTCGAAGGCATGTCTCACAAATGACCAATGACGGTTGAGGAATGACGCAGCCTTCAAGCTATGTAGCGACAGTGAAAAATGCAGCGACTGTTATTGTGATGATGAAGTTTGGCACAGAGGATCTGGTGGATGCCGTGGGTTCGCACATAACATTCAGCCGCCAACAACATGCCGCTAAGCGGAGCGATGAGATACAGCCAATAGTCGGTCCAGAGATGCGCAGAAAGTGCGGAAGCAAACGTGCGTGCTGGGTTCATGCTCATGCCGGACAGAGGCGCCTCCACCGCAATGTATGTCGCCACCAACAGTCCCGCGAAAAATCCTGTCCATCGGTTGAGCGACGGCCGATTCGAGACAACCAGCACAACCAGCATGAGCCCGAACGAGATCATCACTTCTGCGGCAAACGCGACCACCCTTCCGCCAAGTCCCGGCACCGTCACAACATAGTTGACGGCGGGATGCTCAATTGCCAGGCCCGGGATCTGAGCTGCCAGCCAGAGTCCAATAGTTTCTCCCATAAACTGCGACAGGACATACCAGAAGGCATCTCCACCTCTAATCTTTCCAAGCCGGAAGAATGTCATCGTAACCGCTGGGTTCAAATGTGCCCCTGAGCGCTTACCCCAAGGCGAATAGATCAGCCCGATGGCCGTGAGCCCCATGGCCAGCCCGATCAGAATCCGTCTCACTGTCGGATCAGGGAACAGATCGTGAAGGGGTGAATGCGGATATTCAAACGCGGCTGTCACCACTGCAGCGGAGATCATGAAGAGCCCAAGGCCAGCCGCTTCCATCAGATACTCAGGCCAGTGTACAGACACTGGTTCAGCGAGCTTCGCCATCAGCACATCACGATGCTGCATGGCTCAATAGAACCTTGTGTGCATCGACCACCCCACGATTGCCGATAGGTCTGGTGACAAGACATCATCTTACAACGATCGACAGGACCGACTCACACGCACACAACACCCCTCTCTCTCCCCTGCACAGAGAAGGCCCCTTGCTCCCTTGCGCATCCGCAGCATATGATCCCAGCATGCAGGTTCAACTCAGCCATCCCGCACGAACCATTGAGATCAAAGGCCCGAAGAAGGCAAAAGACCTCTTCAAAGAACTCAATCTCGTGGTTGAAGCGCATCTGATCATACGCGGCGATGAACTCGTGACCGAAGACGAGATGCTCTACGACCAGGACCAGATCGAAATCCGTCCGGTCATCTCCGGCGGCTCTCCACGCTTCATGAGTCACGAATGAACTGTACGAAATGCAAAATCCGAGCAGTGATCGACCTACCCCGCCACAATGCCGCCTTCTGCAAAGGCTGCTTCAACGTCTATGTGCATGACCAGGTCAGCCGGGCCATCAAGTCTGAAAAGATGTTCAAAAAGGATGATCGCATCCTAGTGGCCGTGTCTGGCGGGAAAGACAGCCTGGCTCTCTGGGATATTCTCCTCAAGATGAGCTACAAGGCCGACGCCCTCTATGTAGACCTCGGCATCGGCGGCTACTCGGAAGTGTCCCATGCCAAAGTCGTCCAGTTTGCCGAAACGGTCGCCGCGCCAATGGGCGCGGTCCTGCATGTCCATACCGTCGAGCAGGAAGCCGGCGCCGGCATCAAGGAACTGGCCATGCTGATTCATCGTCCGACCTGTAGTACATGTGGCACCATCAAACGCTACCAGTTCAATCGCGTCGCGCTGGAGCACAAGTACGATGTGATGGCGACCGGCCACAATCTCGACGATGAAGCAGCCCGCCTACTGGGCAACGTACTCCGCTGGCAGGAGGAATACTTGGACAAGCAATCCCCTAGCCTGCCGGCCTCTCTCGACGGGTTTGCCAAAAAAGTGAAACCGCTCTTTCGCCTCTCCGAGCGTGAATTGGCCGCCTATTCGGTACTCAACCGCATTGACTACATCGTGGAAGAGTGTCCGATGGCGAAAGGTGCGCGGACCCTTCTCTATAAGGAAGTGTTGAATCGGCTTGAGACGGAATCCCCAGGCACCAAGCAGGCCTTCTACTGCGGCTTTCTCGACAAACAGCGCAAGCCCGAAGCCTCCCCGACCACGATGGCCGAGAAAGATCAGGCCATGCTGCATCCCTGCTCCGTCTGCCAACAGCCTACCACCGCCGACGTCTGCTCCTACTGCAAGATGATGGCGCGTGCCAAGACCCACAGCGTGTAAACCACCACCATCCTTGCCCGTAGCATGGCTATCTCCCGCGAGAACTCAGCCGACTCGCGTCGTGCTAGACCTTGGCAGCTACGTCCTTGCACTCGATGGAATACGGTAGCGTTGTTTGATGGCCGTCACGATCTGTTTCGCTTCTGCTTCATCGAGTCCAGCCCCGAATCGATAGGTCCTTGCCCCATAATTAAAGGCGATCACTCCACCACCGACTCCCCATAATTGGAGACTCGATGAAAAATCAAACGGATTGACGTCAAGATGTCCCACCCGTACATCGCGCATCTGCACAAGATCATATTCATTGTCAAAACCGAATCCTCCGATGTCACGCCTGGTTTTAAACGTCTGCCCGTGCACCAGGACAATTTCCTTGCCCATCACTTGCCAAAGCCACGCATAGATCGCAAACAGCCCGCCGACCGTCCAGACCCCAAGCCATGTCAGCATGAAGACTTCTCCTAGCAGTGGAGCATCCCCGTTCAGCAACTGACTGGTGACCATGACTTCACCCACCCCCCACCCGCAGATCCAAAATCCCAAAAAGCAAATCACCAACCAACTGCGTCTGCAAGGCATGACGATGCTGAGCCCCTGCGACGTATCCGCGATGGTGATTCGTAAGTCCGCTGGTTGTCGCTTTGCCATGGGGTCCTCACCTTGATACGGTCGGCATTATTACATGGATGACCGGTGAGTCCCAGAACATATAGCAGCTGAATCGATCAGCTTTCTTGAGCTTAAGGCGGAGTCATAGATTCAGTGAGCCGGAATATTTGGGGCAATTTTTTCCAGGATGACTTGCCTGACCTGCTTGGCGAAGCGTTTGGAGACCTCAAGGTTTTTCAAGACATGGCCTGACTCTGAGACATTGTACGTTGCCGGTGGGACCTGTGTCGTGATCGTGGCTTCAAAAACGACCGCCAGCATCTTACTCGGCTTTCCGGTCTTTCGGTCGACCCCATAGGCTTCCCTCAGTGAAACCTTAGGCGACACTTCGACATCGGCACTCGCCGCTCCATGCGGCTTTAACAAACCAGACCGACTGTGATGTTCCTCAATGAGCTTGATGATGGGATCTACCTCTAACTCACTTCGAATCTGCTCCGCCACCGCCCCTTTGGATCGCTCCGCCTTCTCCATTTGCGTATCCAGTACAGGCTGGGCAAGACTGACATAAATAGGATCGTTCGGTTGCCGTTTAAGCGTCCGGCTCGATTGTTCAGGTTGATCAGCGGGCTTTGCGCTGAGCTGTTCAGCATTCTCCTGTGCGGCAGCCTGCTGCTTCGCCCTTGGATCGTCGGCATCATAGATGGTGGTATGGCCGTTCTGGTCGGTTTCATACACCAGCGTCTTGGCGCCGTGCTCACCGACCCGATAGACCTTCTTTCCGCCGTTCACATTGGCCGTATAATACCCACCAGAACAGGCGACCATCATGACAACGGCGACGGCCAAACAAACAGAATTGGTGATCTGCGAAACGTGACGGGTTGTGACGGCCATAAGCTGTACTCCTTTTCCCGTTCCGTACGGGTGCGTACCAGGACATGAACCTCTTCCTGCGCTGAGGTAAGTGTAGCAGCACTGCTACCGCCGCCCACGCTATTGGGTTATTCTCACCGAGCGGGCTCAAGAAAAATCTGGATCTGCCGATTCTTAGAGAGAGGGCCCACAACCGAGCGTGGAAGAAGTCTTTGACAGTTTGTGATTCGCCACGTAGCAGACTCAATGGATGTTCTTACTTCCTGCAAAGTGGATTCTTGTTTGAACCTTCCCTTCCCTTTCATTTGATCCTATAACCGTTGCGCACGCTCTTCCGTACGCAAGCCAATGTTCATGTGGTGATGGATGACATGCCATTCACTACTGCAATGGTTACATTGCTTACAGCTCATAACTAACTGTAATTCCTCACTATTAATATCGCTTTACATGTTTCAATGTGGTGCGTGACTCATGCTGATGCCTCTTTAGTTCGGTCTTTCCACCTACTAGAGTAATAGCCCTCACTCCCCCCCTGTAGTACCGTTTCCTCACTGTTCAGACATTCCACACAAGGAGAGAACATGCCTGCAGGACTTCTATCAAAAATTGGGATCGACTGTATGCTTTCAAAGGGGGGCAACGGCTTGCGGGGCGATGGGTGCCTGTATGAACTATCATCCTCTCACCCGGTCATCTTAACCCCTACAAGGCTGCGCCCTGGTGATTATGTCAAGCTCCGCTTGTGGTTCCCCGATGAAGACGCTTTTAGCGTGATCGAATTAGCGGAGGTGCAGTGGGTCAAGAGTGAGTGGATCCAGATTGAGCTTCTTGTTGTGTCACCCAAAGACCAGTCTAGGCTTAGACAATTCGTCGCTGCTGACGGAAACCACGTACCAACATCAGCCAGCATAGGTCAACAGATCATGATTCGCGCGTGACAGCAACCACTGTACGCAGCAACCTCATTGCAATATTTTCGTCATACCAACAGGAGCCCTATTCTGACACCAGGCGAATCGCAATATGGATACTGAATTGAGGGACGAAGAATGGAAAACCAACTCAATCGACGGGGATTGATCCAACAGAACCTCCATCGGGAAGCATGCCCATTTTGTGGAGGAAAGACCTACCAACTTATCCTTCGAACCTCCGGAACATTAGATGACCCAAGCCTATTTGTTCGTTGCCGCCAATGCAGTCGTCCACGAAGCCTGGATACTGACTTCAAACGAGTTCTGTGGATCTGACTTTGGCAGCTTGGGCGTGGCTCACAAAAATGGAGGTCATCGTAATGCCGCTGCAAACTGAGATCGAGCACACGCGACAAAAACGGAAGGCTCTTCACATGCTGATCCTCAGCGGTGTCGTCCGACCAAGCTACACTAAACTTCGTTATGCGATCCCGCTCCTGAATGGTGAAGATCCATCGAGCGCGATCCAGGAGAAACCCATAACCGCAGTCCGGCCATCTAGCCTCCTACAAAGGTTCTTTGAACTGATGAGCTGGCCACCAAGGATGAGAGATCACTCGGATACCATCAAGCTCAGACTTCTTACACGTTTGTCCGCAAGTACCCGTTCTTCGCCATAGACCCTACCTGAGAATGGCGTCGGCTGCAGCATGATCATTTGTATGATGCATGAGGCATTTTCCATCGAACGGCATGCTTGGCAAAACCTCCTGATCCACACCTACTCTCAGCCTTCGTAACTCCCATCCCAACATTGAAAGACCGAATTCGAAGGGCGGATATCGCTGTGGAATTCAAAAATTCGAATTCATTCCAGTGGTTGGCTAGACCATGCGGCGACTTGTTTATGTACCTGTCCGCAATACAGACACTGGGCCCTATCAGATCTCGTTGTGACACAGGACAAAGTTTTAGGCGAAGCTTCACTCCTCTCTTGTACCCCTCGTATCAGCTGAGGTAATATGGGCCCTGGTTGGTGATTCCCGCCCTGGCGACGCTTTCCGCTGTGGATGCGGAGTAATCCATTAATTGTGACGTGGAGAGGTGGCCGAGTGGCCGAAGGCAGCGGTTTGCTAAACCGCCGTAGGGACAAAATCTCTACCGAGGGTTCAAATCCCTCCCTCTCCGCCACCCTCTCAACCACATATTTCCATGGAAAGCCTAGCATATCCTTACGTGCGACATTGGCCCATCGACCATCATAAGAAAGGACCTCTACTCCATGCGAATTCGTACACTGTGTTTGGCCATAGGGCTTCTCTTTCTCTCGACACCGTTATTGGCGGCCCCGCAGGATCCGGCGAATGATGACCAGAAGACTTTGTATGCCCTTGGATTGGCCATCAGCCAGTCGCTAGGAACCTTTTCGCTAAGCGAAGCCGAACTCGATATGGTCAAGAATGGCCTTACCGACGGCGTACTGAAGCGTGCCCCCAAAGCTGACCTCCAGACATTTGGCCCGAAGATTCAACAGCTTCAACAGTCTCGAGTGGCGCTGGTTGCTGAGGGTGAGAAGAAAGCAGGAGCCGCATTTCTAACCAAAGCGGCTTCGGAGAAGGGCGCCACCAAAACTGAATCCGGCATCGTGATCACCACCATCAAGCCTGGAACCGGGGCCACACCAAAGGCAACGGATACAGTCAAGGTCCATTACCATGGTACCTTAACCGATGGAACGGTATTTGATAGTTCCGTCAAGCGGGGGGAGCCGGCGACATTTCCACTGAACAAGGTCATTAAGTGCTGGACAGAGGGCGTCCAACAGATCAAGGTTGGAGGGAAAAGCCGGCTCGTGTGCCCATCCAATCTGGCCTATGGCGACGGCGGCTCACCGCCGATCATTAAGCCGGGTTCAACCTTAGTCTTCGAGGTTGAGCTGCTCGAGGTTGTTGCCAATTAACCACTTCGCGTTGCCGCCTCTCCCAAAGAGGCGGCAACGCAATTCATTCCCGCGCCCCCTACCGAACCTCAGAGTGATCATCTTCCACATGAATGTGCTAGCCGAGCTATTGTGAGCGAGACGATCTCCACGAATCGCGAAGACGCCACACCTCCTTCGCCACTCCGTTGGCTGATTCTCGGACTCCTCTTTTCCATCAGCGTCGTCACCTACATCGATCGTATCAACATTTCGGTCACCGCACGCCAGATGATGCCGGCGTTGGGGTTAACTGAGCAGGAGATGGGATTTGTCTTCTCCGCATTCGTCGTCGGTTACGCCATGTTCCAGATTCCTGGTGGGTGGCTTGGTGATCGCTGGGGCATCCGCATCGTCCTCTTCATCGCATTGATTTGGTGGTCCTGCTTTACCGCCTGGACAGCCATTGCCGCTACTTCTTTTCTGGCTGCGCCGCTCGGAGTCATCGGTGCACTGGCCCTCGTCAGATTTCTTCTCGGTGTCGGCGAAGCAGCGGCATTACCAACCTTTAACCGCGCCGTCACCGACTGGCTTCCCGCCCATGAGCGCGGCCTCGGCATCGGAATCGCCATCGGCGGAATCGGGATCGGTGCGGCGATCACTCCCCCGGTCACGGCTTGGATCATGGTCAACTATGGTTGGCAATCCGCCTTTTATCTTTCAAGCGGGATCGGGTTCGGCCTCGCAGTCATCTGGTGGTGCTTGGCCGCCGATCGTCCATCGAGTCATCCATGGCACACTCACCACCAAGGAACACCGCCTACGATTCCTGCTGTTCCAATACGCCCTTCGATTCCTTGGGCGACTCTACGAAACACACCAAGTGTCTGGTGTCTAATGCTGAGTTATGGATGCTTGGGCTATGTCGCCTATGTCTACATGTCTTGGTTCTATCTCTACCTCGTCACTGAGCGTGGCTTCACCGTGCTACGAGGTGGGGTGTTTGCTGCCGCCCCCTTCCTTGCAATCCTTATCTCATGCCCTCTAGGTGGCTGGGTCACGGATCGATTGGCCATGAAGCATGGTGTCACCAGGGGACGCCAAATCGTGGGAATGACTGGGATGGGACTCGCCGCAAGCTCGATCGCGCTAGGTGCGGTTGCAGAGTCCCCCTACCTCGCCCTGGCCAGTCTGTCACTGGGCGCCGGATGGCTGTACTTCACGATCGGAGCCTATTGGTCTTCGACAAGCGATCTGTCACCGACCCATGCCGGAAGCCTCTCAGGTCTCATGAATATGGGCGCCAATCTCGGCGGCGCCATTTCGCCGACCCTCACACCATGGCTCGCTCAACAGTGGGGTTGGGGTGCTTCACTCGGCTTCGCCGCCTTTATGGCCTTGCTCGGGGGAATCATGTGGTTGCGCATCAGGCCTGGAGATGGGCTCAGACACTGCTGAACATTGAGTGATTGACGTTTAGCTACGGCTTTGGAATTCGAAAACCAACCAGTCAACAATCGCCACACAACACCACGGACCGATGAGAGTCTTGCCTCTCGAAAGACCGCCTTGTTACATTCATAGCAATGACACTCGAGTTCAGAAAAAAAGATCCCCGCGTCACGATCTCCACGAGATTCGGTGAGATCAAGATTCGCTTCTACCCAGACGCCGCGCCGCGCCATATGGAGAACCTCATCAATCTCATCAAGATGGGGTTCTATAACGGCACCACGTTCCATCGTGTGGTGCCTGGGTTCATCATCCAGGGTGGCGATCCGTTGAGCAAATCTCCCGAACGCGCACTCCACGGCACGGGCGGACCAGGATACTTTCTTTCCCCCGAGCCGAGCGATTATCCACACAAGCGCGGCGCACTCTCCATGGCGAAAATGCCCCGTGAGAGCAATAGCACGCGCGACTTCAACGACAATGGCTCACAATTTTTTATCTGCGTCGGAGATAACAGCGGGTTAGATCGGCGCTACACCGTGTTTGGGGAAGTCTTTCGCGGGATCGAGATTGTCGACCAGATTGTCGGTGTCCCTCGCGACGAGCGAGACAACCCACTGGATCCGGTCAGGATCACGATGACCGTGAAGGAATAGGCGATCAAGCAGTAGCGCGGCATTCCTATGGGTGAGGAGATCAATCATGTGATCAGTGCCATCCTCTCAGCCTCAGATGCTGAATCCATCCGACGAGCAGGAAGGATCATCACATCAGGAGGACTCGTCGCATTTCCAACCGAGACGGTTTATGGACTCGGATGCGATGCGATGAATGCTGACGCGGCGGTGAAGGTCTTCGAAGCCAAACGACGTCCTCAGTTTGATCCACTCATCGTCCACATCGCTGACCTTACGCAGCTGGAGATGGTGGTTGCATCTCTTCCTGCTGTGGGTCAGCGGCTCATCGACACCTTCTGGCCTGGCCCACTGACGTTGGTGTTGCCAAAACAGTCGGCAATCCCAGATCTCATCACCGCCGGACTCTCAACGGTCGCGGTCAGAATGCCGAACCATCCCGTGGCGCAGACTCTTATTCGAGAGGCAGGCACCCCGATCGCAGCACCCAGCGCCAATCTCTTTGGCTATGTCAGCCCAACCACGGCTCAACATGTTGCTGATGGGCTTGGGAATAGAGTGGATCTCATACTCGACGACGGACCGTGCCCGATTGGGGTTGAATCGACGATTGTTTCACTAGCAGGACCACAGCCCGAGTTGTTGCGCCCAGGCAGCATCACCATCGAGCAACTCAGTTCTATCATCGGTTCTATTCGTCAATCAGTGTCCGTAAATCACACACCAATCGCGCCCGGTCAATTATCGCGCCACTACGCAACGCAGACACAACTGACGATCTTAGCCTCTGCTGGAGCAAGGCCTATCCTGAAAGATGGCGTGCGCGCGGGCTTACTAATCCCCTCGCATCCAAGAGACACCGACGATCGCTTTGCCGCCGTTGAAGTTCTTTCTTCAACCGGCGATCTAAGGGAAGCCGCACGCCATCTGTTTGCAGCATTGCGAAGGCTGGACTCCCTTGGTCTGGATCGGATCTATGCGGAGCCTTGTCAGGAAGAAGGGTTGGGGGTCGCGATCATGGATCGCTTGCGCCGCTGCGCGACGCTATAAACTCGAACTGCTGGTCGGCTCCCCGCCTCTCCCCTCTTGCATTGCGAGGAGAACTATGGCTACTTGGCAAACCCAAGTGCCTTCACGGCAGCGCGCGCAGCTGTGCGCGCTTTGATAGCAGGATTGAGGAGCACCCCGGGGTCTGCGTGGATACCGATTTCTCCAACCCGTTTGCAGTGGCGAATAACGTCATGAAGAGACGCGACACCCTCCTCTCGACCTGGATGCGATGTGGAGAGCCGTTTGATTAGGACTTCGGCATACCGCGCTGTCTCGGCGCAGTGGTGAACGATCGCCTTCGCATCGCCCATTCCACCATGGGCCACCATGTCTTCAGCATTCAATCGCAACCCATCCGCTGCCTCATTCAGGCTTTGGCTCTGCTCAACGGCAAACACTGTCGTGTCTGCGATAAGTGAAACAACGATGACCAGGATGAGCCCAACGATCATTGATGCGACACTAGAGTATCCAGCTTGCAACCGTATGGCCGCCATTAATAGCGCCCCTTTGGGATGATCACGGCAGATGTCAGCTCATGATACAGGCGATGAAATGCTTCCGTCGTCAACTCAGCATTCTGCAACCTCGCCAAGGTCGCTTGATCAATCGGATATTCCACGGTGTCGTCATAGTTTGATGACGCAATCGTGATAAACCTGGGAGGAAACAATCGCTCCGGCAGTAAGATGCCCACTCCTAGGTTGTATTTTAACGCCAATCGGATTGCTTCTCTGGCCTTATCGGCTGGGACGTCTCGCCCCAATCCGATATTCTGCGGTGGTTGTCCCATCCTGGCAAACTGGAAATGCACGTTTGGAAATCCGGCTTGAACAAATTCCTGTTTGAGTTCAGCTTCACGAGCTCGATGGTGATAGGCAAGGACCACTTCGACGCGGCTCACCGTCTGCACCGCCGCAACCTCGCCGAACGCGGCCAGCACCGTAATCTCACCCAGCAGGACGATGGGTAGCAGACCGATCACATGCCACCTTATACGCATCACTATTTCTCCTTAATCGTAAATTCCACCGAACTGCTTTCTCCAGCCGCCACGGTGAACTCCGAATCCTGTTCGCCGAGAGTCGGATGCCAGGCTTTGATCCGGTAGGTGCCGGCCGGGAGGTCTCTGATATCAAACATCCCCTCGCTCCCCGTCACGGCATAGTACGGGTTATCGACAGCAAGACCGTGTCCCTGCATATAGGGATGCATACCACATTGCATGATAACACCTCGCCGATCCCCGGTAAAACGAACAAAATCCTGGGTCCCCCCTTTGGTCAGCGCAGGACGGTGAAACATAATGAAGATATGCTCCCAATCCCGTTCATATACTTGAAGATCGTGCGCGACGGAATCCAGATTTTTCACGATGAGAGGATGCTCGTTGCGCATGACCGATACATACGGCACGAACTGACAGATATTCGCTTCCAACTTGGTTGATTCCAATTCGAACGGCTTACCGCTTTTCACGCCCTCGATCGTGACAATCACGTCTTTGAGTCCACCTTGTGGCCCTACCAAGACTTCACGAAGCAGACGATAGCCGGATCCATCCGAAAGGGCACCGCAATAACCCTGATCTGGATAGCGATGGAGTTTGAAGGCAGCCGGGGCAGGCAGATCGCCGGTGAAGTGCACCATCCCCTTAACCGCACCTCCATTCACGACCGCTATCGGTTCATAGGCCGATGCGAGTTCCGTCGCTCCCGTACTCACCGTGAGTATCGTGAAAGTCAGACCGATGAAACCAGGAACAAGAGTACGGGTCAAGCGTCTCATCATTATGCCCTGTCAAAAAAGCACTGGGGAGCGATGGCTCCCCAGCAGTGTAAGATCGACTAGATTAGGTAGGATAGCGGCGTTACCCACTTTCACATGGATAACGCCGCCGAATCTCTACTTACTTTTTGCCCTTCAGGGACGTCGGTGAGGCTTTGGCCTTACCAGACGGCTGCTCAGCAGTCTTTGTTGGAGGAACCTGCGGCATCAAGGGCTTGATCCGTTGATCGTCAACCGGGAGGACCTTGAACAGGCCCCACTGTCCGGCATTGGCAAAGGCAGGGCGCTGATTCTTCCACAGATAGTCGCCCGCGATCTTGTTCGGACCACCAGCCCCTCCTGTGAGATAGGCATTGATGATTTCCGATCCGCCGAACTCCATGGTGCTGACCTGGTCGGCACCCTGCATATAGGGCTCGTGCGGCCATTCATGTCCATCAATCGTGAATAGTTGCACCTGTTCACTGAATGCGCCCAACACGTGAACAGCCACGGGATCTCCAACGTGCGCCTGGAGCAGCGGGGTGGACGGCGTATCCCCGGCTTTCACGCAGCTGAAAATCTCGGACACGTCACAACCCTTTTCCATTCGCCACGCCGTTGGCTCCGAGCGGTAGTTGACCGCCGTAATGCCGGCTACTTGTTGAATGTAGGGCATGAAGCTGACACCCACGATATTGTCCTCGTCCTGGAACATCAACGAGAAATCGCGATAGTTTTTCCGGTTTTCATTTCCCGCAAGCGTCCGGTCGACAAGGACATCGGCACGCCAGCTGCTCTTCATCGTAATATCGTCACCCGAGATTGGGTCACGATACCGCGATCCCTTCGGACCAACGATGATAGAACCAAAAAGGCCGTTTCGTGGATTTTCCACGACGTTACCCCAATCCTGAATCAACGCAGCAAGCTCCCCATATTCAGGGTGCGCATAGTAGGTGTAGGTCTTGCTTTCGCCGGGACCAACCGTTTGATCACCGGGATTGTTGCCCACATTGGCACCGAACGAATCCTTGGGATTAAACGCCATCATGTCGACGTGGAACCCCGCTCGCTCCTTGGCCATCTCGTTTTTCAGATTGATTTTCACGCAATCACCGACGTTGACGTGCAGAGTCAGTGGGCTCGGCTTGAGTTCTCCGGCCTTGACCCGTCCACGATCTCCGTCGAGCACATACATCTTGCCCTGTTCATTACCGAAGACCATCTTCCGCTCAAGATCGACTTCCATCACACCCGGCGCCCCTTCATGGTACCGAATCTGTTGATCGATCGCTGAGACATTGAACGACTTCACCGGCGCATCAGCCGGACACACCGACGGAGCAGACTTTTGAATCTGCTCACGACTTGGCAATGGCTTCAAATCACTCTGCAATTCATCAAAGACCCGGAAGATACCCCAACTGCCTTCCGCGAAATGCGACGCACGGCCGCTGTAGTAGAGATAGTCTCCCGCCTGCTTTTGCGGACCACCTGCCGCTGGAATAGCCGGATCATACCGCTCACCGATCACCAAATGGACCGTGCTGCGCGGCATGGCATCCTTCCCGTACCGTTCCATTGGGAACCAGTGTCCAGTGACATGCCAAGTATGCACTTCATTGGCCGATCCAACGAGCGCTCGCACGAGAATCGGGTCACCGAGGTACGCCCGCAACAACGGAGTGCCGGGATCACCATGAATACCGGACACGAACAGTTTCGATGGGTCAGGATTGTTGGCAAGCCGAACGCTCAACGGCTCCACACGCATGCTGTAGCCGCTACCCGTCGTAGCCTCACCACCGTTTAAAAACCACATAGCAGACTTATTGATCTTTGCTGGGAACTGGTGCGACGGCGGCCCATCGACCGTCACCGCATTCATCCTCGCCTGTGGATTGTCCGTCGTGATCAACTCCGCCGATCGGGCATTACTATCCATGATATGCATCATGACTTCACGGAAACTGCCACGGATGTGGGCTGAGACTGGCTCCAAGGTATGAATGTCCGCGATGGGACCGCTGCGGATTTCCTTTCCAGTCACTGGATCATGATAGGTCGAGCGTGGTGGCTCCGTAATGAAAGCCGAGAAGAGTCCATGGCCCCACGTGTCCGTACCGAACACGTGATCATGCCAGTACACGGTCCCAAGGTCCACGTCGACATACCAACGCTCACGGATAAATTCCACGCTGGCAATATCCTTCTTCTTATGCCCGTACTTCAACGGCGCATCGAAGGTGATAGTCTTGCCATTGATGGACTTGATCCGTACGACTTCGAAGAACTTCGGATCATCCATACCCACACCAAGCTCAATGTTCACATGGAACTTGGACGTGTCCGCAACGGTGATGCTGCGGGCCCCAGCCTTCACATCTGCCGTCAAGACAGTGTTGCCTGGCAACGGCATGCCTTTGTCAGGTTGTGGGTCCGTCAACATCGTGAAGGCTCTGAGGGACATGTCGTACGAGAAGCCGATGGTCGGACCATCGGACGCGCTCGTATCGAATTGGAAGAAGTGCGGGTGGAGATTGATCTTGTTCGACCAACCGGTCCGCGCATCGTCAGGAATTTCATTCTTGAAGATGACGTCCACGCAATCATACACGTTGCCACGAATAACGAGCGGCACTTGCTTTTTAGGATCCTTACGAACTTCCGCCTCTTCTTCGTGCAACACATAGATCATGCCGATCGGATCAACGACCGCCGCCGTCTTTTCCGTCGCCGGCTTCAGCGTGATCGGCAGAGTGATGGAATGCGTGGTGAAGAATTTCCGTGGAGCATTTTCAGGACAAAGACTCCATGGGCCTTGTTCACCAGGCCTGGGCGGCTCGGTACTCTTGGTGCCATCCTCTCTCACGTGGAATGGTTCCAACCACGGTGCACCGCCGTGATTCGGCGCGAAGGGGGGACGCTTCCCGAGATGTGGACGTAGCCAGGGAAACGCCAACTTACCCGTCTGCGGATCGAACGTGATGGGGAGACGCTTCAGTGGAGCAGGCGACACATAGTCGGCCCACTTGTGTGGGGTCTCTGGTTCATTAAGAGCCAACGCCCCTTCCCACTTCCAATTCACGACTGTTGGATCGTTCGCCTGCGCTTGCTTGACCTGATCCTCCGTCTTTCCTGGTAAACCCTGCGGAGGCAACATATACTCCACCCAATCCTTGATGGAGATCTTCACCGGATTCGCTTTCCAATCAGTCTTATCCTTAGTAATTTCCCACTTCTTGCCCCCATACCAATCAACCGTGGTACCAACCAGCTTATCGGAACTGATGGCAGCTTTAATCTTGCCCTTCCGATCTGGCAACTCGACAAGCGGCTTCATCACATCGGTCTGGAAACCTGGCTGCTGCAACGTGTTGTACACGCGCCAGAAACCCCACATGCCCGTGACATAGTGCTGCGGAATGTGGCAGTGGAATACGAATTCGCCGGCTAACGCTTGCAATCCGCCTGATCCACCTTCGATTACTTCATCATAAATCTCTGACGGTCCAATTGACTGAACATCCAACCGGTCAGAGGTGTCATTGATCATCGGGAACTTGACCGGACCATTCTTGGACAGCGTCGGATCCAGCTTGCTGGTCCCTGGCTGTCTTGCCCAACGAATCGAACCACCATGCAGGTGGTGCGAATGGACGATTTCCGACCCGCCGATCATGCGGAAGGTCGCAGGATCACCCAAGTAGGAACGTGGAATCGTCGTGGCTGGGTCACCGAATGTATAGGAGCCATAGCCCTGTGATTCATCAGCAAACCCAACCAGGTGCTCTTGCATCTCCAAACGCGTGCCATGCGGCTCACTGCGATAATTGAGCAACCGAGCTGCCGGCCGATAGGTATCGGTGTGGGCATCGCGCTGGGGCAGCATGTCGCCCTTGCGGTTCAAGAGGCGGAATGTCTCATCACCGGCCTCATGATAGAAAATCACGAATTCTCGAAAGTCTGCGCCCTTTTCCTTATCGATGATGGCTTCCCAGCCGCTCTTCATCTCCTCACCGGTGAAGGGGCTCAAGAAACGAGATCCACGCGGTTCAACCACGAGCGACCCCAACAACCCGAGAGAATACTGATCTCTGGATGCATGGCTATGGAACGCATGCCCACCCTCTTGTGTATCCGGCTGGATATACCATTCGAATTCACCGCTCTTCCCTGATGCCACCAAGGCCTCTGGATTATTGGCCGTCGCCGGTTTTCCGCTGTTGGCAACCAACAGTTGCGAGCCATTGATGATCATATTCGTGGGCTCGCCTTCGATCTGATTCCGCAGCGTAATCCGAAGACAGTCACCCTGGTTGGCACGAATGACCAGTGGCTGAATTAAATCCCCTTGTAACCCGTTGGAGATAGCCCCCTCGGCGAAGGTCGGATCTTCGCTCTCCCGCGCAGTCCTATTCTTGGTCTCTTCTTCACGCACTCCGGCGACATTCTCCGTGAGGGCATACATGAAGCCCGGATAGAAATCCCCGAACCGATTGACCGTGATCTCGACGTTCATCGCGGTCACGTCATACGCTCGAACCGGCGCATGCGCTGGGCATCGTCCGCCCTGCGTGACCTTCACCTTGTCCATATCATCTGCGACGAGCAGAACACCCTGCTGCATCGCGTGCGCACTCGCGCCCTGGAACGGTCCTTTTGAGTGAACCTGTCGCTCCACCTGCTCGACAGCTTTCGACATTTTGTCCAACAGCGCTGGACCTGCTTGTGCGTGGACTGGCTTCGCCAGATCCTGCGTCACACCCTGCGCAACATGCCCATCGTGCGACATAATCGCACCAGCCGGCAGCGCCCCAGCCAAGATCAGGCTGGCTGCGAACCCCCAGATTCCCGGCCCCATCCATTTCGTTGAATCACTCATACGTTCACCCTCCCATGCATAAATGTGTCAGGCATGAATCAAACAGAGTTCTGAGCTGTCTTTCAATCTTGAGTTCGTGTTTAACGACAACCATCGGAAAGATCGTCAGAAGCATATATTTAAGCCATTAGGGTCCTGCCGAAATATGGCAGGTTGCCTTTGCCTAAAGCGGAGCATATATATCCATTCCAATGCAATATTGCAAGACGGACTTTCATGTAATATTCAGGGTGTCATGGTGATCCAGAACCCATCAATTCGGCTCGCCGGTACGCTTGAGTCAGTTTACCAAGAGCACATTTCAAATGCCATGAGGGCCGAGCGCCCGTTAACTTGCGGTGTTCCTCTCGACGGAGGCCCCTCTGGCTATTGACTCCTGGCCGCTGTTATCGGTACAGGGAGATATGCGGCGCCAGTCAACCTTTGTCGGCTTTCTCCTTATCGGGGCACTCACGGTAGTCTTCCTGAGTCCAGCAACCGGAGTAGCAAAAGACGAGATCGTCCTTGGGCGCATTGCTGCATTCGCCTCGATCTCGCCCCTTATAACCATCCTGGAAGGCCAATTTTTCATGGGTACTGCCAGGACTGGCCAAGACCTCTTCAGTCTTGATCTTCCATACGATGATACCGAACAGCCGCGGCGCAACGTCTGGCTGGACCGATTTGAAATCGATCGAGATGAGGTCAGCCTTGGAGAATTCTTGCGGTGGCTACAACGCCAGCAACGTCCCACTCCCACGGAAATCCGTAAGCTAATCGACCACATGACGACCGTCCATGCCGTCCCACCAGAAACACTCGCCCATTGGCCGGCGCTCTACGTCACCTGGGCCGAGGCCTCGGACTTTTGTCGCACACAGGGCAAACGCCTCCCGACCGAAGCCGAATGGGAAAAGGCCGCCCGCGGAGAGAAGGGGAATCTCTTTCCCTGGGGACACCAACCTCCTACGCCGGGGTTGGCCATGTTCGGCCAGTACCACGTCCACGAAATACCCATCGTGGCTTCTGTAGAGCTTGGCGAGGAGGGCAGGAGTCCCTACGGACTCCATCATATGGCGGGGAATGCAGCGGAATGGGTCGACGATTGGTTTGGGATCGATTACTATGCGACCATGCCCGACCGTAACCCGCGGGGAGCAGGTCAAGGTCGCTATAAAGTGGTGCGAGGTGGATCGTGGAAAAGCGCCCCGCCGTTGCTGCGAACGGCGACACGAAGCGGTGCCTCACCGCACCAACGAGCAGCCACGATCGGGTTTCGTTGTGCAAAGTCGATACGATAACAAAAGGTGGTTAAATTAGCGTGACGACCTCGATGGCCCGGACGTGTCTCTTGCTTGTGATAGTCGCGATGAGCATCGGCCTCGGAATCCCGTCCTCTGTTTCGGCTGGGTCTGAAAATGATGAGCGAGGGTGGAAACTCTATACCAATGCGCGGTTTGGTTTCTCTGTCCGCTATCCCGATAACTGGCGCCTGGGAAACCCGCTACCGGATGGAGTTGGCGTGGCGCTGTCCCCCACGGTCGAGCATAGTCTCGTCGCGTTATCGGGTCATATGAATATCGTCGGTGGGACCAGTCAAGATGGGCGGCAGACGATCGAAGAATTTGCCTCAGCTCATCGACGTATTATCACGGAACTCTACGGAAAAAAACACATCACCGTAACGTGGAGGCCGGATCAGGAGAGGCCGTTGGCCGGATTTCCTGGGAAACGACTCACCTTTACCTACGTCGACAGCACAATGGGCGAGGTGATCGAACATCACTTCATGTCCCTCGGTCGGAACGAGGGACGAGGGATCCGAGTTAAAGTTCCGCTTTCTGGGGAAAACCAACTCATGCCAATAATTGAGCGGATGCTCGCGACCTACCAACCTGGACGAGATCAGAACGCGGTCAGTCCTCTCGTGCCAAAACCTGAGCCACCGGTTGCGCCATGATGAAGGTGAGGCGAACCTCACCCCCACCCTATCCCATCACTTGGCTTCAAACAACAGATCGAGTGACACCGTCTCATTAGGCTTTACGGTAATGTCCCGCTCTTGGCTTCCGAGGATCGGATGCCAGGCCTTGATGTGATACGTCCCGGCCGGGAGATCACCGATGGCGAACGAACCAGTGGGGTCCGTGACCGCATAATACGGATTATCAATCGCATAGCCCCAATTCTGCATATACGGGTGCATGCCGCACTGCATCGTAAAGACTTTCCGCCCTTTGACCAACTGCACAATGTCGGTGGTCCCACTCACATGCAGCGCAGGCCGATGAAGGACAATATCGACGCCGGCTTGATCGTACGCATAGCCTTGAATGTCGTGTGACACCGGATCCCGATTAAACACCGTGACGCGGCGCTTGTCGCTAACCACGGTGACGAAGGGCAGAAACTGGCACAGACTCGCTTCCACTTCAGCATCGGTAAAGGTGAACGGCTTGCCTTTCTGGATGCCTTCCACGAGTACTACTACATCCTTGAGCCCATTGTCCGGCCCGACGTTGACTTCCTTTAGGAGCCGATGTCCCTTGCCATCCGATAACACGCCGCAATACTCGCGGTCGTAATAGCGACGCAGTTCGAATTCTTTGGGTTCCGGAACAGTCCCGGTAAACGTCACCTTCCCCCGCACCGTCGCTCCGTCCACCACCGCTGCCGACTCATAGGCCCCGGCATCGGTTCGCAGTCCGATTGTCAGAAAGACCGACACACAGCCCGCTGCCCATAATGCACCCATCATTGCCTGTCTCATGTTTCCTCCGGTCATGCGACTACTGTTGCGTATCGGCGGATGGATTCGCGTTATCCAGCCGTCGTGGAAGTTCGAAGAGAAACGGAGATTGCTCCGTGAAGATCACCCGACGAAACTCCTCCGACCACTTTCCCTGCTTACTCACCGTCTTCATTGGAAACCGCTCGGCCTTGGTCACCCACCGATAATATTGCCGCGTTGCACCCTGTTTAGCAACCGTGACTTCAAAGAGTTCCGTGGGATGACCGTTCAGCGTCTCGTCACCCACCAACTCGCGCGAGACCTCTCCGTCCATGTTCTCCGTCACCGTCAATATATGGTCGGCCACGATCGGGACTTCAAGATATTGCCGCCGCTTCGAGAGAATGAGCCACGAATGCTGCTTGTCCATCCGAACGATCATGATGCTGGCCCCTTGCTGGGGTTGCGTGTATTCGAACCGCCAGCGATCGTCCTTGGCGTTGACATGGGCCGTAACGACGGACGCTCCGTTTTTTACGATCCGTTCAGCCGAAAAATCAAGCGCTGTAGCTGGCTCTGGTACAACACCGGTGGCGATCGACAGGAGCCAGATCAAGAGCAGACGAATTGATAGAAGAAGACCTCGCGGGTCCATCGGTCCTTTTACCGCATAGTTGAGCTGAGTTCAAGACATCGTTCGCCGTTGAAAAACGAACGGGGGAACCCGGCTCTCACATCGCCGGATTCCCCCGTCGGTTCAGTCTCCCCGTGGGTCTACTTAGCCTTCGCCTTCGTTGACACCGGGAGAGATTTTGCCGGCGATGAGCCCCCAGCCTGTTGTGTGGCTGGAGCTTTACCGCTCAACGGAAGGATCGCACGGTTGTCACGATCCAAGACCTTCAGCATCCCCCAGTGCCCGGCATCGAGATAACCAGGACGCTGGTTGAGCCAGAGATAGTCACCGGGAATCCCGTTCGGTCCGCCGGCGCCGCCATGCAACCAGGCATTGATGACCTCGGACCCACCAAACTCCATGGTGCTCACGAGGTCCGCCCCGCTGATATACGGTTCGTGCTTCCATTCATGACCCGACACGCTGAAGAGTTGCACCTGTTCGCTGAACGCGCCCAGGACATGAATGACAACCGGATCCCCGACGTGCGCGGCGATCGTTGGCGTCACTGGCTGGTCACCCGTCTTCACACAGGCGAACACTTCGCTGTAGGCACAGCCCTTCTCGGTGCGGTAATCGGTCGGCTCCGACCGGTAGTTCACCGCCGTCACGCCGGCCACCTTTTGGATATACGGCATGAAGCTGGTGCCGGTTTGGTTATCTTCGTCCTGGAACAGGAGCGCAAATGAGCGGTAGTTCTGCCGTTTGTCGTTTCCTGACACAGCCCGATCGACAATCACATCCGCCCTCCACGAGCTCTTCTGGGCCACATCCTCGCCGGTCACCGGATCGCGATACTGCGATCCCTTTGGACCGATGATGACGGCACCAAAGAGTCCGTTCCTCGGATTCTCGATGACGTTCCCCCAATCCTGAATCAGGGCTGCGTTCTCCCCGAACTCCGGATGGGCGTAGAACGTGTAGGTCTTACTCTGACCCGGCGCGATCGTCTGATCGCCAGGATTATTGCCGGCGTTGATGCCCATGGACTCTTTGGGATCATACGCCAGGTTATCCACGTGGAACCCGGCTCGCTCCTTAGCCATCTCGTTCTTCAGATTGACTTTGATGCAGTCACCGACGTTGACGTGCAATGTCAACGGGCTCGGCTCAAGGTTGCCCGACGTGACATTGGTCTTTTCGCCTTCGAGCACATACATCTTCCCGGTCTCGTTGCTCAGTACCATCTTACGCTCCAGGTCGACTTCCATCGTGCCTGGCGTGCCCTTGTTGTAGCGAATTGCCTTATCGATGGCCGAGACGTTGAAGCTCTTCACCGGTGCATCAGCAGGACACACCGACTTGGCGGACTGTGGAATTTCGCTGCGCCCAGGGAGCGGCTTCAGCGTTGTCTCCGGTTTGTCGAGGACTCGGAAAATTCCCCAGCTGCCTTCGACGAAGTGCGACGCCCGACCACTATAGTACAGGTAGTCGCCTGCCATCTGTTGCGGTCCGCCGGCGGCCGGAATAGCCGCATCGTACCGTTCCCCAATCACCACGTGCAGCGAGCTCCGTGGGATAGAGTTCTTGCTATACCGCTCCATCGGGAACCAGTGTCCGCTGATGTGCCAGGAATGCACTTCGTTGGCCGACGTTTCAAGCAGCCTGACCACCACTGGATCACCCAGATAGGCCCGCAGCATCAGCGTATCAGGATCTCCATGAATCCGGCTGCTGAACAACTGCGACGGATCAGGGTTATTGGCTAAGCGAACAGACAAAGGCTCTATCCGCATGTTGTACCCGCCACCGGTCGTGGCCTCGCCGCCGTTCAAGAACTTCATCGGCGAGAGGTTCAATCTGGCTGGATAGACCGCCGAAGGCGTCCCATCCACAGATATCGCATTGACCCTCGCCTGTGGATTGTCGGCGGTAATCAACTCTGCTGCCCGAGGGTTGGAATCCATGACATGTGTCACGATCTCACGGAAAGACCCCCTGATATGGGCAGACACCGGTTCGGTTGTATGAATGTCTGCAACGGGGCCGCTCCTGATTTCCTTACCCGTGACTGGATCATGATAGGTCGATCGCGGAGGCTCCGTGATGAATGAGGCATACTGCCCGTGCCCCCACGAGTCGAGTCCATACACATGGTCATGCCAGAACGTGGTGCCGAAATCGGCGTCCACATACCAACGTTCACGGATCCATTCGACCGATGCAATCTCGCCCTTCTTATGGGCATGCATCAGTGGCCGTTCGAAGGTAATCGTATTGCCGTCGATCTTGCTGATACGGGCTGACTCGAATCCATTCACTTCATCCATCCCCACGCCCAGCTCTGTCTTGACGTGGAACTTTGATGCATCCTTGACCTTGATGCTGGTCGCCCCCTTGGCGGCATCCGCCTCGATCGTGGTGTTCATCGGGACTGGCATGCCCTTGCCAGGGTGCTCATTCTTCAAGATCGTGAATGGCCGGAGCGACATCTCATACGAGAAGCCGATGATCGGACCATCGGAGGCTTGCGTATCGAACTGGAACATGTGCGGGTGCAGGTTCGTCTTGCTGGAGAACCCTTGCCGTGCATCATCTTTCAGCTCGCTCTTATAGACGACGTCAACACAGTCCTGCACGTTTCCGCGAATAACTAGCGGAAACTGCTTTGCTCGATTCTTTCGGACCTCAGCTTCCTCTTCATGCAACACATAGAGCAAGCCGCCCGGATCGACGATCGCCGGCGTCTTGGCCGTCGCCCCCTTTAAGGTAATCGGCAAGGTGATCGCATGAATATTGAATTTCTTGACCGGTGCCCCTTCCGGACAGAGGCTCCAGGGTCCGTTCTCGCCCGGCTTGGGCGGCTCGGTTGAATTGCTGCCATCGTCACGCCGGTGGATCGGCTCCAACCAGGGCGCTCCGCTATGGCTCGGAGAGAATGGCACTCGTCGGCCTAGATGCGGCCGTAGCCATGGCCACGACAGTTTTCCACTTCGTGGATCGAAGAGAATATCCTGCCGCTTTCCAGGGGTCGTCGATTTATAGTTCACCCATTCGTAGGACGTTTCAGGTTCTGTGAGAGCCTTCATACCATCCCAGGCCCAATCATTGACCGTCGAGTCATAGGCCAGGGTCTGCTCCTTTTCCGTGTTCTTGTGCCCTGGCTTGCCTTGCGGCGGTACCTGCATCTCAACCCAATCCTTGATGGAGACCTTGGCTGGATTGGCTTTCCAATCCGTCTGGTCCTTGGTGATCTCGAATTTCTTGCCACCGTACCAATCGACCATCGTCCCCACGAGCTTATCGCTTGCGACACCGGTCCTCATACGGCCAGCGCGATCCGGCAACTCAACCAGGGGTTTCATCACATCGGTCTGGAACCCTGGCGCTTGCAGGGTGTTGTACACCCGCCAGAATCCCCACATGCCCGTCACATAATGCTGCGGAATGTGGCAATGGAATACGAACTCGCCGGCCAATGCCTGCAATCCTCCTGAGCCGCCCTCGATCACCTGATCATAGATCTCTGTCGGCCCAATGGACTGCACGTCGAGACGATCCGAGGTATCGCTGATAAGCGGAAACTTCACCGGACCATTACTGGAGGCCGCGAAGTCCAGGTTGCTGTTCCCCGGCTGACGTGCCCAGCGAATGGACCCACCATGGAGGTGATGCGAATGCACGATCTCTGAGCCACCCGCCATCCGGAACTTGGCCGGATCGCCGAGATACGAACGCGGAATGGTGGTAGCCGGGTCGCCGAACGTATAGGACCCATAGGCCATGGACTCGTCGCCATAGAACCCCATGTGGGCCTGCAACTCGATGCGGGTGCCGTGCGGCTCGCTGCGATAGTTCAGCAACCGTGCCCCAGGGCGATAGGAATCGGTATGCGGGTCACGCTGCGGCAGCATCTCACCCTTCTTGTTCAAAATCCGGAAGGCCTCATCTCCTGCCTCATGATAAAAGATCGCGAATTCACGGAAATCCGCCCCCTTCGGATCCTCGATCATGGCTTCCCAGCCGCTCGCCATCGGCTTCCCGTCGAACGGGCTCAGATATCGTGAGCCGCGTGGCTCGACGACCAACATGCCGATCAAGCCTTGATTGAACTGTTCGCGTGAGGCATGCGACCGGAGAAACCGTGCGCCCTCTTGTGTGTCCGGCTTGATGTACCATTCAAAACTTTGCTGTTTGCCCACCGCCACGGTCGTATCCGGATTCGACGGGGTTGCCGGCTTCCCGGTGGATGAGACCACCATCGACGACCCATTGATGACGAGGTTGGTCGGCTCATCGGTGATCTGGTTATGGAGCGTCATCTTGAGGCAGTCACCCTGATTCGCCCGGATGACGAGCGGTTGAATCACATCACCCTGCAGACCGTTCGACAGGGCACCGGGATCGTTTTCTTTTTCCCGCGCTTCCTTGTTCGCAGTCTCCTCGGCTCGTGCTTTATCCAGATTTTCGTTCAGGACGTACATGTACCCGGGGAAATAATCAAGAAAACGGCTCAGGGTGATTTCAATGTTGATCGCGGTGACATGGTATTCCTTGAGGGGTGCAGTCGCCGGACACCGCTGCCCGCCCGTGACCGTGACTTTGTCCGGGTCATCCGCCACCAGCAGCACGCCCTGTTGCATCATGTGGCTGTTGGCGCCCGTGCTGTACCCTCCCTTCTTTCCGATGAATTCCTGCTGCCGCTTGATCTCTTCCATCATGCGGTCGTGAAGGACTGACCCGCCTTCACGATAGATCACCTTTTTGGCAGACGCCTGCTCCACGCTACCGTGGTGACCTTGTTGCTCTGCGGCCCACGCCATCGGCGTCACGGCAAGCCCGCTCGCCATGACCAGGCTCAGGAATCGCCGCATGACGCCGCCTCTCCTCGGCCTCCGGTGCTGTCTGGGAATGTTCACCTGCGTAGATCTCATAACTCGGCCTCCCTCTAATGATTATTGATCGCCTCGTTACAGTAAGAACCTCTTCTCACCTGATCTGAGTCTGACCGTCACCTAACCTATGGAACGAGAACCGGCCTCCCAACTGCCCCCCGGCCTTGTCTCTCAGGAGGGGTAAGAGCTGGTGAAGGGTTCCTTCTTGCGAAGGAGTGGGTCATTCGGAGGCCGGTCCAAAATCACCCCAACCTTCACCAGCGACAATTAATGTCAGCAATGGCTGTGCCGAAAAACGGTAGCGAACAGTATCAATAGGAAATATCTCGTCATAACAGATCGTTAGAGCGATTCTGTGGATGGAACATTCATCATTCGCTTTTGTGGAGTTTTTCTACAGGACGAGCCTATCGCTGAGCTCATCCCTCTCAACTTCAATAAATGAGCCGTGTTATGCTGTCTAATTAGTTGGACGCCGAGGATCGTGAAATTGGGGCATGAAGGGGCAATTGGAGCGCTATGTAGCACCGGGTGCTTGTGTCTTTCGTATTTCGCTGAGAGCGATCTAGCCACAAGAGACGAGGGCACCGATCGGAGTCGGTTGCACGAGATTACGAGCGACATCGATCGCTGCTTACTCGGCAGGAACCGGTTGGGATTTTCTCGGGAATGCAGTCAACTTCACCGAGAACATTCAGTGAATATGGTTAGAAGAACGCCAGGCTGGCGTAGGTGACGGTGGAATTGTATTGATCGGTGATGCCGCGGTCGTAGCGAAGGACTTGGCCTTTTTCGGCTTGGATTAATCGTAGCAGACTATAGATCGGTGAGAAGCCGGATATCCGCCGTTGATCGTTTTCTTTTTGAATATACCCGGAGAATCCAGCCGGCTTGAGCTCTTCGACCGGTTTCAACATTTCCAGATCCTGCTGCATTGACCGATGGAAAGAAAAATCGGTGGGTGGCGCACTATCGCCGTAGCGCATCCCCAGATGCGCCAACTCCCCTGCTGCGATGATACACACAGTCTTTCCCGACGCTGCCATCACCTCTCGGAATGCGCTAAGGAGTTGCTCCACAGAGCTCTGAACAGCTGGATCGTTGAGGCTGAGCGCAGAAAATGACGAGAGAATCGGGACGATCGTGAACGGTTTACCAACAATGGTTTGGAGAAACGGCAGCTGAAATTCAATGGCATGTTCTGTTTGGTGAGCCATCTCTTCGTCAAAGAATTTCGGCACCAGCCCCTTCAGCTGATCCACGATCGGTCGATCGGCTGGCACCACTCCTAATGGTGTCTCAAAATCCTTGTCTGTGACGGCAAAGAAGTTCTCCAGCCCTGCATGGGCAGTCCCGATGATGACATAGACATCCGGCTGTTGAGCTTCCTGTAGCTCCTTGTAAGCCCATGCGTAGACCGATCCTGCTTGTTTAAGATCATACGTGGGGGCGACCAGCCCCTTGATCAATTTGCCTCGGTTCTCTGACGGCTTAAAGTCCGGCCCCTCGCCGGATGTAAAGAACCCATCGATCTGCTTCTTCAGTTTGACACCGTCCGCCTCGTAACTGCGGCCGGCAAACGCCGCCTGCCGGATTGGTTGCCGCCGATACGCAATCCGGGCCTGTTGCTTGGCAGCTTCGACCCGTTCCCCCTCCAAAAAGAGTTTCTGCTCCAAATCCGTCACGAGCTGCTCTACCTTATTCGGCATCAGAAACTCGCCAAACCGTTTCAGATACAGCGCACCGATGTCTTGGATGGAATGCTCTCCATCGAAATGTTGCACGATGAAGAAGAAATTGAGCGGCAGAACCAACTTCTCCTTGCTCAACCCACTGGGATCCCAGAGCACGATCAGCTGATCCTCTCCCTGCTTAATGGGAGAAAATTGCAGATTCCGCAGGACAGGGTATTGAGCAGGACTTTTTGCAATACTGGAGGTCATAGCGGAGATCATTGTAGGGGACAAACGGTTACAGCTGCAACCGCTTCGACGACCCCTCCTTCTCAATGAATATCAGGAGGTTGCTCTCGACCCCGTCGAGCGAGCAAAAAGAGAGCCCCAACCGTGAGTAGCGACAGCCAAACAGTTGGACGACCATAGGAGGCATCGGAGAACTCGATTAAGTCCGTCAAACGGCCGATCAACAGCGACATGCGTGCCATGACCGTGTAGCCGAACCCGGCGCCGAACGAAATCATCAAGAAGAGAATACCGGTTCGTGCCACCGCCTTCCCCACTCCGCTATGCTCGATCGAGAAAAAGAAGTAGAACAGCACCGAGCTGACTCCGATTAAGATGATGATCGCGTTGAGGTGGCTGGCTGGATTGAGCAGATTCATCGAGAACGTGACGCCATCCGACCCTGCCATCGACAACAACGGTCGAATGGTATCCTCGACTTGTTTGAGAATGAAGGATGACACCGTTCTCGGGATCGCCAACCCAGCGCCCATCCCGACAATAAAGGCGAACGCATAGCGAGACATCCAGGCCGCCTTTGGCACATATCGAGTCAGCATCAGCATTCCAATGGCGACGGGAATCAGCAGGGCGATTTCACCATTCTCAACAATCGGCTTGACGACCAGATGGACGATGACCGTATCGTAGGTCTTCACGATCACATAGCCGACTGAAACCCCTACATAGAGATGTTCCGCGAGTTTGAACAGCGGGTTGTCTTTGTAGAGGAACGAGAAGATCAGAAGGGTCAACCCGGTTGCGACCCACGCCCCAAGTACTATTGCATCCATATCTTCCTTAGCCTCGATACCAGAGAAGCATCTTCTTTCTACCTTTCCCCACATGGTCTGGATGAGCCCCTAACTGCGCGCATCCAACGAGCACCCCCCATTCTGATAAGACTTTAATCCGTTCTCACGTGCGCGTTGGGCGAGCACTTGGGGCTCGCCAGGCCACTCACCCATCTCTTTGCTGGCGTAGTGAAAAATAGAACAAGTTGCACATGATCACCAGCGCAATGATAGCGAGATGCGTGGCCGACTGCGCGTCCATCCCAGCCACGGCCTTGCCTTTCTGTCCGATCAGGTTTTCGTATTCCGCTGCGCCACGGAGACCCCCGATGAGGCCGTTGATCTGACCACTCCGGAGCAATGGATACAAACCGGGAGCCATCACGCCCGTGCAACCACCACCCATTTCAAACTTATACTTATCCTTACCAAAGACATACCACTCTTCCACCCCTGGCCGTCCTGCCCCCAAACTCACCATGTAGCCGACATCCTTCAAGCTGCGCACCCCCTCAAGAATCGGCAACTCCTTCGTGGACTTGCCTCGATAGTCACTGGGATAGGCCGAGTAGAGGTCCTGTCCCATGTTGATGATCACCGCTTGGCCACCGGGACTCCACCCGAGAAAGGTGTAATCCGTGCCATTTTCTTTTCCAGTTTCTTTGGCAACTTGCGTCACTAACTGATCAGCCATTCCTGTCCCGGACACCCACAGTGTCATCGTGATCACGCGGAGGTTTTTTTTGAAAGCATGACGCAGCAGCGCGATCGCTTGCGGATAGAGCTCTGGTTTGGACGCCGGGTCGAAATCAATCGACAGAAGGAACACCGAACCCTCCGGCATCGATTCAATATGGTCATACACGCCACGCACTTCCGATGAAATCTTGATCGGCAAGCCGACCGGATAGAGCAGCGGCAAGAGCGTGCAGAGACCGATCATCAAGAAAATGATCCGCCGATCGATCTTGAGCATGCGCTCCGACAGGGTCATGCCTTCTCCCGATCTTCTTCTCGCATACACTGCGGGTGGCACCGAGCAGAAGCCCAGTCGCGCGCAGCGAAAGGGTCCCACCGGGGGATGGGTGGAGCGAGCACGATTGGGCTGCTCGGTGACAGGACCCGCACTTCCTACTCCTTCCCTCCACCAAGATACGACCGCTCTACGCCAAAGATGATCTTGAAGGACAGGGCCACGGCCCCGAGACTCACCCCGATCAGAATGGCGCGACGCACAGATGAGTTCAGCACATTCAAAATCCACGAAGACACATCGCCGCTCAGGGGAATCAAATACTCACCCAACGGGACCCGTCCCATCATGACAATCACAGCTGCCACTAACAGGACGGCCGCTTCACGACTCTTGGCCCTGAAGGAGCGATAGGCAGCCGATGCGATGAAGAAGGCCAGGATGGCAAACATGGTCCCTTGTAGCGGCACCATCATGTAGTTGTAGATCCAGCCGAAGGCCGTCATGGTCCCTTCGACACTCTCCTTTCCATTAGTCCAAAGCCCGACCGCGATGGTGCCGAGCATCCCGACGTACAGCACGAGACTGTAGCCCCAGCCCGCTTCTTGGCGTCTGATCTTCACCGCATGCTGATGAAACAGACTGGTCACTCCCAAGATCAAGGCAAACCCACCGACGATCTGCAGCCACTTCGTCGCGGAGGTGAGCATCTGTTCCGAAGCGGGATGCGGGACGTAATACTGGGCGGCAAACAGAAGGCCGGTGACCAAGGTGATCAAAAGGGGTAGCTGTCGGCGGAGAAAGATCATTTTAAATCCCTTAAAAGATCGAGAAACAACTGTGGCCATTGTGCGCCCGTGACGGCTCCCACGGTCGCCAATACAATGCCAATACCGATGGCACTTAGGACGACCGCCTTCCCGATATCCTGACCGAGAAGCGTCCCGATCTGCACCGGTTCTTTGGAGAGGTACGCGCTGGCAGCGTAGAGCTCCTCGCCGATCAAGGTATAGTCACAGGTCGTCACAAAGAACGGCAGCTGGTGATCTGAGTCGGTGCCGGCGATCTGAATGGCACCGGTACTTGCGCCTGTCTCCGTCAGCAGCAACGATTCGGCGAAGTACGCGCCCATGAAGAAGTTCGCGGCCGGCTTCTTTCGCAACATAATCCCGTCCACTGCCGCCGTGTAACTGAACTGATCGGCCGTGATAAAAAAGTTGGCGTCTTCCTTGAAAAGATCCGGCTTGCCCGCTTCCAAATAGGCCTGCTTGGTAATCTCCTGACAGACTGCCATCGTGATCGGTTCACGGTGCGGCACCAGCAGTTCCGTTTCGTACAGCGCGGCCCGTTTGGCAACTTTCCCTAAAATGACTGCGGCGGCGATCGTCGAGGGATCATGTAGATCATGCGCGCCGGTCAGATAGAGGATTGGCTTGCCCAGCTCCGTCGCACGTCCGATCGCTTCATCAACCGCATCAAGACCTGGAATCCGCCGTAGGAAGATCTCGTGTCGCTTCGCGTAACTGATCGTGTAGAAGACCAGTCCCCCGAACGACAACGCGATGATGAGATTATTGAGCTGATTCCAATTAAACCAGTCCGGCGAAGGACTGGCCACCAAGACCTGGCTGAAGACCCGCTGGTCGCCTTGAACGGCTGCCAGAGCAACGGCATAGGATGTCCCATCCTTGACCTCGAATCCCTTCGCGCTTCTGACCAGGACCTGATGCCAGGTTTTGTCGACGTTCCTTGTCCACCACGCGGTTTTTGCGTCTTTGACGTACTTCGAGTTCCCTGGGAACTCCGCGATGATCGTGAGAGCTGCCGGGTCAGTCACAGCCGCATCACCGGCCAAGACTTGATACCGTGTATCAGGACCATCCCATGACGAAGGAGCCCACTGCACCGTGAGACTGCCTCCACCATCACTCGGCGTATCGAAGACCCGCATATCTTGAGGAGCGCTGATCGATGTCTGCGCCAAGGCAGAGTAACAGAGCCAGCCAGACACCAGCAGTGTCCAGACAACCATACATACGATCCGTTGGCCGATTAACGCCTGAGGATTCACGTCGCTCATGCTCCTTCGATCACCTCGATGTTCGTCCGCGGGATGACGGCTTTCTGTCCATCGGCAAATTTCACTTCTAAGACCCGCACCTCACTCTCCGTGGGGATCTTGGTGAGCCCTGATGGAAGCGCCGATACTTCACCGATACGCCCGAACATCGGATCGCGGATGATACGGACCGGGTCGCCAAGACGAATGCCCTCGCGTTGTGACTGAGCTGCCCCCTTCGAGCTGGTGTGTTCCCGCGGAACAATAATCTCAGGACGAATCACGCCGGCCCTGATCTGGGTGGCACCGGAAATCGACGCCTTCTGGCCGACATGGGAGGAGAGCAGCTTGAAGGTCTTGGCCGCCATCGGAATCGTCCCGAACCCCTCGGTCAGAATCAGCGTGAACCCTACCTGTTCTGTTCCAGTAATGGCCACACCCAGGTCATAGCCCAGCAAGGCGCGCAAATCTTCATCGTGAATCCCGCCGACCACTATACCGGCAACGCCAACCGCCTTGGCCTGCTTCATCGCCTCGGCTGAAAGGAAGGATCCCCCGACCACGACTTTATCCTTCATGGCGCTATTGAAGTGTCCCGGCGTCAACGCTTCATCAGGTGCCTTCACCGCCATGACAATCTCCCCGGACGTTTCTCCACCGATGCCGAAGATCCCCTGGACAAGGCTACAAGTCGTTTCGACCACGACGCCCTGCTGCGGAATCGTTTCGATGATCGTGCCGTTCACATAGGCGAGCAGCTGAAGCACTCGTGGAGGTTCGCGCAAGAGGACTTGTCCTGTGACGCTCGACACCGATTCGATTGTCCCCGCGACCGGCGAACAAATCTCCGTCTTAAACCATTTGATCAGTGGCTTGTTCTCAGCGAGGATTTCGTCCTTTCCGACAACATCGCCTGCTTTTTTGATCAGATAGTCTTTGATCTCACCCGGAGCCACGCTGAGCTGATTGGCAAGATTGACCGGAAACACTTTCCCCGGCAACTCTGCACGCGCCACAACTTGATCGGAACGGACCAGATCGCCGACAGTGACCACGACCGTCCCCGGCAGCGGCAACATGCGCCTGCGGTGGATGACCGTCTGATCCGTCACTGTTAAGCCGGGAGTATAGGAGTGAGCCATCGTTTTCACCAGGACTGAGCAAATGCGTCTTGTCTTAGCATCTCAGTCCTCAGTCCTCAGCCCCCACTACTCCGATGTCGGATACAATCCGACTGCCTTAAACCACTTTGCGAGCGCCGTGACACGGCCTGGTTGATCGGCCGGAAGTCTCAATGGCCGCCCACGGCCATCGAGCAAGAGCCCGACGACACCGCCATGAACATCCTTGGTCACGGCCACACCAGCCCCTGACCCCATATTGACCCCCTTGGCGGGCTGAACCTTGATCGTGGCCTGCTTACCGGACTCCAATGGAAACAATCTCAACTCGCCGAACTTCAATGGCTCCTTCGTGGTCTTCGCATCGGGCCAGGTGATTTCATAGTCGGCACACGGATCACCATCTCTTCCCTGTCCAATCGGCGCCACACAAGTCCCAAGGTAGACCATGCAATCCCGCACAAACACGTCGGTAGCTGCCTTCTCATTGATCGTGGAGAGCACTCCAAGGTGCGGCATCATGAAGATGCTGTCGACGGACAACCGCGTACAGCCCATCGGCTCATAGGCATCGACCATCATTAACATCGATTGGATCCGTCGCGGAGCATGTGACAGAATCCCCCCGCTTCCGACGATCAAATCCAGCTTCAACATATCGATCAGCGTCTTGCCGGAGTTCTGTTGCTCGAAGACGTCGGAGATCGTTCGTTCCTGCTGCACACCCTTCAATCCGGTCGCAAGGGACTTGTGATGGATCAGGGCTAATCGCAAGGCTTCCCGTGCGATCGCCTGCTCGATTTGCAGTTCATCAAGCGTCTGCGGAATGGTGGTGGGTCGGATCATCTTGTTTTTGATCCGGTTGCGCAACGTCTGCTCATCGATCGTAAACGGCACCCAACGCATGATATTAGCCAATCCAGCCTCGGCGAGCACGTTGGACACACTGTAGGACATGCCCAGATTGGCACTGACCGTCCGGTTGAACACGCCGTCGAAGACGGAAAACACATCCGTGGTTGCCCCCCCGATATCCACACCGATTAAATTCAGATGTTCCCGTTTGGCAATCGCCTCCATGATGAGGCCAACGGCAGCGGGAGTTGGCATGATCGGCGCGCCGGCCATTTCCATGAGCTTCTTATAACCAGGCGCCTGCTGCATGACATGCTCAAGAAACAGGTCGTGAATCTTGTTGCGCGCCGGCGCCAAGTTCTCCCGCTCCAAGACCGGCCTGATGTTCTCCGTCACGACCAGCGCCGACTTATCTTCCAAAATCTTTCTCACTTGCGGTTGGGCTTCCTTATTGCCCGCATAGATCAACGGTAACTTGTAGGTCACGCCGAACCGTGGCCGTGGTTCCGCCGCAGCGATATATTCTGCCATCTCCACGACGTGGGTGACCGCCCCTCCATCGGTTCCGCCAGACATCAGAATCATGTCCGGCCTCATGGAACGAATCCGCTCGATCTTTTCATGCGGCAACCGGCCGTCGTTAGCCGCCAGCACGTCGATGACGATAGCGCCGGCCCCAAGCGCAGCGCGCTGCGCGCTTTCACCCGTCATGTTCTGCACGACACCGGTCACCATCATCTGTAAGCCACCACCCGCGCTGCTGGTCGAGATATAAATATCGACGCCCGTCTTGTCGCCCCGGCAGGGCGTAATGATCTTATCTCCATCCAAAATCTTCCGTCCGGAGAGCTCTTCGATTTCCGCGATGGCATTCAATACTCCGCGTGTCACATCCTCAAACGGCGCTTCCACCGTCGTCGGCGCTTCCCCGCGATAAGTCTGCCGATATTCGTCGCCGACTTTCTCGATGAGAATGGCTTTGGTCGTGGTACTGCCACAATCGGTGGCGACAATGACGTTGAGAGGACGATCGATCTTAGGAGGAGTAGAGGTGGAAACCGTCATTGAGCCGTTACTCCCTGTGGAGCAGACTTGGCTTCAATGATGGCAATCAGACGAGTCACCGTATCCCGGCGCTCGAGCAATCGTGCAACCTGCTCAACTTCTTTGGCACTCAACACGCAATCAATGATCGGCGTGATGAAATGCAGGGCCTGACTGCCGAGAAAATTCATCGGCCCCATGGATTCCAAAAACATCGTCGCCGGAGCCGCCATGCCGCGTTTGACGACCATCTCGGCTATTCGTTCCAGCAATTGGACATCTTCAATGGCGAGGGACTCAGTCTCAGGTCGAACGGCAAACGCATGGCGCAATCCGGCTCGCAATTGAGCCAGTTTTTGAGCCATTCGGTCCTTGACAGGTGACGGCATAAGTGACTGTCAGATAAGACAAACAGGAGCAATTTGCATTATATGAAGGGGGTGTAGGAGAGTCAATTCAATGGTGATCATGACGATTTCTTGCAAGGCTCCCCATTCTTGTGAGAGCATGACCCCAGCAATTTTCCTTGGACGTCCTGGATGGCTTGGCGTGACCGCATCATTCTCACCAGACCACACCTGTAACCGATGCAACTGATAGCTCACAGGCATCCTTCGTTGCCGAAACTTGCCTGGGTCGCTGTGGTCGATCGAGGCCATGGCCTCGTGACGCTTGATCATGGCCCGCTAGTTGAGGTTCGCCCCACCTTTTGGATAGAAGGAGTCTGGAATGGGTCGTTTCAGCTCGGCGACTTCGGGACGACGGAGTGTGTGTTTGGTACAGGCGGCATTATGGGTGAAGATTCCGTGCGCTTCGTAACTAGCGCCGCCACTGTAGATTACCTGTTCTATGCCGAGACGGGCGACCACGTCACGGTCTCCAACTCCTTGCCCCTCCTCTTGGCATCCATTGGCGATACGTTGAATCCGCATTGTCGTGAGTATCCCCGGATCTGCAACTCCATTTTGCGGGGTATTGAGGACTACGAGCGAACGATTCCAACGCAGCGTGGACACGTGAAACGTGTGATGTATTGGAACCTTGATGTGTCAAACAAGGCCATCGCGGAATCGGACAAGCGTGAGCCACCCCACTTTCCGTCCTTCAAAGCGTATCGAGACTATCTACGGGACAACTATGCGCTGATTGCCGCGAATGCTCGTGATGCCGCCAGGACTACGCCACTGGAGATTTGGTCCACCCAGTCAAAAGGATATGACTCGACAGCGGTGAATGCCTTGTGCAGCCCCTCTGGCATCGACCAGGTGGTGACCATCTCCCAAGCCAAAGCTCCGACGCATCTCGCGCATCAGGACGCCGGCGTGCAGCACGAGGATGATGATGGGGGTGAGATTTGCGACAGCCTCGGTCTCCCCTGCATTCGCCTGGATCGACGCTCGTTCGTGCGGGAGTATGACGACGAAGCCCTGTATTATTGCGTGCTCCATGAGTGCCAAGACACCAACCTCGAAGATCTCAAAAAGCATTTGCGGACGGTCACGCTCTTGCTCACAGGGACTCACGGCGATATAGTCTGGCCAGATGCGGCGGGGGCAAAAAAGATCGGCATCGATAGCGTTATTCGTCGTGGGGATCCTGGTGGGCATGGCATGGGTGAACTGCGGCTGAATCGCGGATTTATCCAGCTCCCCTTCCCGTTCATGGGAGCGCGACGCAAAGCCGAGATTATTGCGATCACTGAATCGGAGGAAATGCGACCGTGGCGAATCAATACCGGTTACGATCGTCCCATCCCCAGACGCATTGCGGAAGAGGCGAGTATTCCGCGGCACATCTTCGGCCAGTCTAAACAGGCATCCGTTGTGATTTTCCCACAGCCGTCGATCCCGTATGGGAAAGCTCTGCGGGAAGAGTTCTTCACTTATCTGGCCGCCCAAGGGCTCTTGTCTCCCTCACGTACATGGCTATGGCCGGTGGTTCGTTGGTTTAATTCGATCTTGAAGCTGCGAAAGGAGCGCTCCTTCCACGTGGTGTACGTGATCGAAGACCTGCTTGCCAAGCTCAGAGGACAACTCAGAGGACGGCCGACATTTCAATTTGCTCGACTCTGGTCCCACCTGAATGGCTCTCTGTTGTGTTTTTGCGTGAATCGCCAAGCGAGACAGTATGCTCAAATCATGGAGAAACGCCACCTCACCATGTTAACGAAGGACTGACCTCGTTCGTCGACTCCTCCACCGGACACAAAGATATCAGGCAGCAGTTTTCTTGAAATTGCACTCCGGCCTCGAGTGTCGCACGTGCTCATTGTTCACCTCGGGTTACGCGTTAAAGAAAATGTTCGCGAAGCGCCCCCAGTCCTTGTCATCAATTCTGCTGGAGACCTTCGAGTCTGAAATTTTCACCGCGAACTCTGTCTCAATCCTTCCCAGCAGAGATCTTGCCATACTTCTGGCATACTGTAGCGGCACTGTCTCGCCCAGAAGATCGTGATACATTTTCACCGTGCTACTTCGAATCAGAAATCGTTCTTTGCCATGTTGGTCTTTTGTCCGATGGAATGGGAGAGGGACTGGATAGCGAGCTTGAGTATGGGCGGCCTCTAGTCCTTGCAAAATATCATCTTCAGAGTAGGAGCCGAGCCCCGGGTAAGTTGGTAACATTCCCCTCGATCGAAGACACATCATCATTTGAGAAAGCTTGTGGTTCAACGACTTGGCGATTCCATCGATCTTCTTCAACGCAGATTCAGGATTGAAGTTCTCCAAGGTTTTTAAGTATTTCCCAATGTGGTAAGCCTTGCAGACCTTCTCGAGGCCTTGATGACAATAAAAAATGCTATGTCGTTGCCATTTGTCTTCCAACTCGAAGCTCAGATAGAAGTCTTCAATACCGGATTTGACCCATGTCTTGAGTATCTTTTCCCTGCTCAGCCCAGAAACCGCGTTGAGGTTTAAGTCCTTAGGTGTCTGATGTCTACCCATGGTGATACTCGGATATCCTTTCGGATTAGGGTACTCAAAAATGTCAATCAACAAGGCCACAGGCAAGGCGAGAACCGGAGGTATGCCTTCTGGGGTACCTTGACAACTCTTGCGAGCCGATAACGAAATTTGATCTTTTCAGTAGCCGTCAAGGCTTGGCAGTAAACCAGCGCACGTTCTTCTCCCTTCTTATCTTCTCCTCACAAGGGTGGCCCGGTTGAATCCAAAACTGCGCGCATGGGCAGACTCCTTCTTTCCCCACTTTCTCTGAGGGCAGTGCGGCCTGGTCCTTAAGTGCGCGCATCCACCGAGCACCGCCTGATCTGATGTAAGTCTGATGAGTCTTGGGTGCGCGGTGGGCGAGCACAGAGGATCAGCCGCGCTGCCCGATCCTACTCTCCGTCCCCTTCCACAACCGTTCAATATTTCCCTTGTGCTTGATCACAATGAGACTTGTCACCAGCACGGAGAACAAAGCAAAGGAAGCCGTCGGTCGAAGAGCGGCAGCAAGGACGGGAAAGAGTCCAAAGGCAGTGAGCGCACCACCGGAAGAGTAGCGCCAGAGAGCCACCGCTCCAATCCAGGCCAGCAGCAGCAACAGTCCGATCAGCGGTGCAACACCGAGGACAGAGCCAAGCGCAGTGGCGACCCCCTTTCCTCCTTTAAATCCTAAGAACGGTGAAAAGAGATGGCCCAGAAACGGCGCGAGTGCGACAACCAAAATAGCCCATTCATACTGCAGCAGCTGCGTCGCTGCGAAGCCCATCACCCACCCTTTGCCCATATCCCCAATCAAGGTGAGGATGCCGGGCGTCTTGCCCGACACACGGAGGACATTCGTAAATCCGACGTTCTTGCTCCCGACCGTGCGCGGATCTGGCAGGCCCATCGCCTTGGAGATGACGATGCCAAACGGGACTGCTCCTAAAAGATATCCGATGATCGCGAGCCCAGCGATGAGTCCTTGTTGTTCCATCCTAATAGAGTCTGAGAATTACGATTACGGTAAGCCCTTCGACAAGTCTATCCTGAGCCAGTCGAAGGACTCAGGGCGAACGAATTACCATAGGAACCAAAGGGACACAAGGCTGGATCCGATTGATGAGAGAAGCCTACCGCACAGACTTCACTGAAACTTCTCTGGATACGTAAGGAACTCCAGCATCACTCGATTCAGATTTGGCCAATCGCGATGGCTACCGGTTCCCTCACAGTAGAGCGTTGCACCGCCTGAGGCACAGCCTTGGTACGCACGGCAGCCTCCCTCCACTGATTTCGTGTTCGTCACATCACAGTGATTACAGCCCGCCCACCAGGCTGACGTTAGGGCTCCCCAACCTGGAAACAGCTTGTCGTTCTTGCCGTGCATAATCATGACCGGGATTGGAGCGGGGCATTGATACGCCTCAAGGTCTTTGTCGGTTACCCCAGCAGCACTCGGCGCGATTGTGGCAGGCACTGTTTTCGTCTTCTCAATCACAGCCAGCATCAGGGATGCCGTGCCCCCGTCTGAATGACCGGTGGCGGATACCCTGCTCTCATCGACACACCATTCCTTTGCCACTAACCCAGGAATGGCTCCAAGCTGTTCAATGGTCGAAATATTCAACGGCTTATGATCGGCATAGACCACCACAAATCCGGCGCTGGTCGCTGCAGTCGTAAGGCCTGTGAGACGCTCGGACGTCCAGCGACTCTGCCCAGCCGGAGCATAGACCATCAAGAGTGGGTGTGCGAATGTGGGATCGTAGTTCGAGGGCGTCCGAACCATATACCGAATGCCGTCAACGGAGACTTTCCCATCGGTCGCGCCTGTGAGTCCAACTCGCGCACCCGTTTCACATCGGATCACCGTCGAAGTACTCGGATATGCATAAGCTTCTAACTGAGGAGGCGTTCCGTTCTCTGTGCAAGCTGTAACAAGGAAGAGGAGGCTGGTACAAGCAACGATTGGCGGTGCGAGTGGCGCTCGGCGGACGGCCCGGGATTCCAAACCCATGTCAGGCTCGTCTTGGTGACAGTTACTGCCGAAGAAAGTTGATGGAGGAGTCCGATCCAATGGACTGCAGGATGTTCAAACGAGACATCCAGCGAGGCCGCAGCGAGTGAAGGGCCGAGGCATACCCTCTGGGGTATGTTGAGGGTCTGAACGATGCGAGAACAAAGCTGAGGTCTCGTTTCAACATCCTGACTACAGTCCCTTCGCGACGACCTGTTTCCAGAAGCTCCACACATACTGGCCACCGGAGAGATAACCCAGCACCAGTGATAAATACAATGTGACGGTGCCGGCTAAGTGCATATTGCCGAGTGCTGAGAGCCCTGTCCCTTCCAAGATCAGCAGGATAATGGCCACGACTTGGAGCGCCATCTTATACTTACCGGTCGTCTCCGCCGCGATGATCATCCCTTCGCTTGCAGCAATGGCACGGATTCCTGTCACCGCCACTTCTCGTCCGATAATCAGCAGCGCGACCAACGCGCTGACCCGATCTACGTTCATTAGAAGTATCAGTGCCGACAACACCAGGAGTTTGTCTGCGATCGGATCGAGTAGTTTGCCGAGTTTCGTTACTTGGCCTGTTCGGCGGGCAATATAGCCGTCCAACATATCCGTCACCGCCGCAACGGTAAAGACAATCGCCGCCGCGAGCGACTGGTCTGGCGTTGGATTGACGAAGAGAATGATGAAGACCGGGATCAAGAGAATGCGGACGAGCGTCAAGAGATTGGGCAGATTGAGCGACTCCGCTCCTATCTCTCGCCACATTGCCAGAACGCGGTTCATCGTACGATTCGTCTCCTACGCAGGCGACTAAAACACTGCTTCGACCTCATGGCACTCGCAGGATGCTCAAAAAGGCCGTCCAGCAAGGCCAGAGCGAGCGAAGGGGCGAGGCGTACGCTTCGGTACGTTGAGCCTCTGAGCGATGTGAGAACGCCGCTGGTGGACTTTTTCAGCATCCTGCTACACGATTCCGTTCTTCAACAAGTCATGTAAATGAATGACCCCACGGATGTTCCGCTCATTCTCGGTGACCACCAGGGTCGTGATTGAAAATCGCTCCATCATCTCGACAGCTTTGGCCGCCAGTTCGTCTGGCCCAATGGACTTGGGATTCGTGGTGGCCAGCTCTTGCGCGGTGGTCTTGAGCAAATCCGTACCCCGCTGGATAAAGCGTCGCAAGTCACCGTCGGTAATCACTCCGACCAGCAATCCCTCCTGATCCACCACCGTGGTCATGCCGAGCTTTTTCGCCGTCATTTCCAGCATAGCCGCCATCCCACCGACCGTGGCTTGGACCATCGGCATCTCGGATTCGGCATGCATGAGGTCCTTCACCCTCACCAGCAGCCGACGCCCCAACGTACCGCCGGGATGGAACCGAGCAAAATCCTCTTCTTTAAATTCCCGTTTCTGCAGCAGGGCCACGGCCAACGCATCGCCCAACGCCAGTGTAGCGGTCGTACTGGCGGTCGGAGCCAACCCCATCGGGCAGGCCTCTTCCTGGACCGACACATCGAGTGTGACATCGGCATTTTTTGCCAGGGTCGACGTCATCCGTCCTGTGAACGCAATCACCGGAATGCCGAGCCGTTTCACAAACGGAAGCAATTGCAGCAACTCCTGCGTCTCACCGCTGTTGGAAATCGCGACCAACGCATCACGTCGCGCCAACATGCCCAGATCTCCATGCACGCCCTCGGCGGGATGCAAAAAAAACGACGACGTACCGGTGCTGGCGAGCGTCGCGGCGATTTTTTGACCGATCAAGCCGGACTTCCCCATGCCCGACACGACGACCTTTCCCTTACACTGAACAAGCAACTGCACCGCCTTTGCGAACTTGGCATCTAACCGATCCACAAGCGATTGGACGGCTCGCGCTTCGATTTGGAGCACGCGCCGACCGTCGGCCAGACTCTCTTCTATTTTCGAAATTTTCGAATCCCGGCCAGATGGCTTCACGGTCATCGTTTCACTTCGCCTTTTCGCAACCTTCGCTACTGGATGAGCTGCCTTCACCATCGTAGAGTGCCCGCGCCGCGCGGAAGGTATCAGCTTCTCGGCTTGGCTGCGTCGCATATGCGTAGAACCCGTTCCAGCAAGGACTTGAGTTGATGTACTGGGACCATGTTAGGCCCATCAGACAGCGCCTCGTCTGGATTTGGATGGACTTCCATGAAGAATCCATCGACACCCGCTCCGGCCGCGGCGCAGGCCAACGGCTCGACAAATTCCCGCTGGCCACTGGATTTCGTCCCACCACCCCCCGGCAGCTGAACGCTGTGCGTCGCATCGAAGACGACAGGATACCCGAAACTTCTCATAAGAGGAAAGGATCTCATATCCACAACAAGATTGTTGTAGCCGAATGATGACCCACGCTCGGTGAGCAGAAGCCGACGGCTTCCACATTCTTCGACTTTTTTGACTGCATTGACCATTTCGATCGGCGAGAGAAATTGCCCCTTCTTCACGTTCACGACTTTTCCTGTTTTTGCAGCGGCAATCAGCAAATCCGTCTGCCGACAGAGAAAGGCCGGGATCTGTAGGACATCCACCACCTTCCCGGCTTCGGTCGCCTGCTCCTCCGTATGCACGTCGGTCAAGACAGGCAGAGCGAATTGGTCCTTTACCTTCTTCAGTATTGCCAGGCCCTTGTCGATTCCAGGACCACGAAATGAAGTAATGGACGTTCGGTTGGCCTTATCGAATGACGACTTGAAGATGTACGGAATTCCCAGTGACTTCGCAATGTCCGCAACATGTCCCGCCGTGTCCATCACGAGCTGCTCGCTCTCGATCACACAAGGCCCGGCAATCAGAAACGGACGCTGGCCCTGACCGACCTTGAAGGAACCGATTTCGACGAGTTGTGCCATAGCCTACAACTAATGCCCCAGCTTCTTGCGCAACGCCGCTCCCACGAATCCGCTAAACAAGGGATGTGGACGGTGAGGACGGGAACTATACTCAGGATGGAACTGCGTCCCCAAGAACCAGGGATGATCCCTTAGTTCTATGATTTCGACCAATCGCCCGTCAGGAGAAACGCCGCTCAGGACCAGTCCCTTCGCGGTCAGCTGCTCCCGATAGGCATTGTTGAATTCATAGCGATGGCGATGGCGTTCACGCACCTCGCTCACCCCGTACATTTTCTGCGCCAGCGTCCCCTCGCCTAACTTGCAGAGATACGATCCCAATCGCATGGTCCCACCCTTGTCGCTCACGCCATGCTGATCGGGCATGAGATTGATCACCGGATGGGGCGTGTGCTCGTCAAACTCGGCGCTGTTGGCACCGGCCAATCCTGCTACATTTCTTGCAAACTCGATCGCAGCACATTGCATCCCTAAACACAGACCGAGGAACGGGACCTGACGTTCCCGCGCATACCTGATGGCCGTCACTTTTCCCTCAATCCCTCTTGTCCCAAATCCACCGGGGATCAGGATACCATCGGCCTCGCGCAGGATTCGCTCCGTCCCTTGCCGCTCGATATCCTCAGACTCGATCCAATTGATGTTGACCTTGGTTTCGTGATCGATTCCACCATGAATCAGCGCTTCTCCCAAACTCTTGTAACATTCCTTCAGCCCCACATACTTACCCACCAGTGCGACGGAAATTTCATGCTTCGGCCGCTTGATCTTCTGAACCATCGCATCCCACTCACGGAGATTGGGCTGGCCGGTTTCCATATGGAGCTGACGAACGATCAATTCGTCCAACCCCTCTTTTCTGAAGACGATCGGCACTTCATAGATCGTCTCGACATCTTTGGCCGTGATGACCGCATCCTTATCCACATTACAGAACATAGCAATCTTGCCCTTGAGCTCCGGGGGAATATACCGGTCGGTGCGGCACAAGAGGATATGGGGCTGAATACCGATCTCACGAAGCTTGTTGACTGAATGTTGCGTCGGCTTGGTCTTCAATTCACCGGCCGCCCCGATGTAGGGCACAAGGGTCAAGTGGACATACAACACATTATCGCGCCCGACGTCGTACGGCATCTGCCTAATGGCCTCGAGAAACGGTAAGCTTTCAATGTCGCCGACCGTGCCGCCGATCTCGACGATCGTCACATCGACTCCTTTGGAGATGCGCATGATCGCCTGCTTGATCTCATCCGTCACATGCGGGACGACCTGGACCGTTCCACCAAGATAATCCCCACGACGCTCTTTCGTGATGACCGAGTGATAGATTCGACCGGTCGTGTAATTACTCTCTTTCGTCAGCGATAACGAGGTGAATCGCTCGTAATGCCCGAGGTCAAGATCCGTCTCCGCTCCGTCGTCCGTGACAAAGACCTCTCCGTGTTGATAGGGGTTCATCGTACCGGGGTCGACGTTGATGTAGGGATCCAACTTTAGAAAGGTGATTTTCAAGCCACGGCTTTCCAACAGATTTCCGATAGAAGCCGACGCCAGCCCTTTGCCAAGTGATGAGACCACGCCGCCAGTCACAAAAATAAACTTGCTCATGGTTGTCCCCTCTGTTGGACGTCAGAGCACCCCAATTCGAATATACTTCTCATCGCTTAAAAAATACCCTACTGTTCTGCAACTCACGCCTGACCCCCTCGTATTGCTGAAGGCGTTCCGCGACATCCGACACGTCTTCAGGACGGTCAACTCGCAACGAGGCATGTTTGGTTTCCCACACCCGGATGGGAATCCCATGATCCAACGCACGGAGCTGTTCAAGCTTTTCGGCATCCTCCAAACGACTGGTCGGCAAACCCGCGAATCGCAGTAAGGTCTCCTTCGTATATATGTACAACCCCAGATGAATGTAATGGAGTCCTCCAATCGCCTCCATTCCTGGACTGTCACGGACACATGGGATTGGAGCTCGTGAAAAGTAGAGCGCGTCGCCGCGGACATCGGTGACGACTTTGACCACTGCGGAATTGTGAAGATCCTCTTTAGGGTCCATGACCCGCTTCAGCGTCCCTATGCCGACGCCGCTTTCAAGAAACGGCTCAATAAGATCGGTCAACAACTCGGAGTTCAGTGGAATCTCATCGCCCTGTAAGTCCAAAAAGTACTCTCCCGCAAATATACGGGCCACAGCGGCGACCCGGTCTGTCCCCGTCCGATAATCACCGGTAACCATAATCACACGCCCACCAAACCGCTCAACTGCATATTTGATACGCTCATCGTCGGTTGCGACCAACACATCGGAAACGGCACGGCAGGCCACAGCGCGCTCATAGACATGCTGAATCATCGGCTTCCCATTCAGCTCAACGAGCGGCTTGCCCGGGAACCGTGACGAACCATAGCGGGCTGGAATCACAACCGTGACAGACCGTGAACCCTTATTCATCTCCAAACGCCTCGGACAACTGTTTCGGCGAGACCGTCGCGGTGCCGACCATGCCCACCACGATCCCAGCCGCATAGTTCGCCATGACCGCTCCGGTCTTGATACTTGCTCCAGCCGACAGGGCCAGCGCCAAGGTTCCTATGACCGTATCTCCTGCACCGGTGACGTCATAGACCTGCCGAGCCTTCGTCGGCAAATGCCACGACGCGCCGTTGCGCTCATACAAGCTCATGCCTTTTTCACCGCGTGTAATCAGGACGGACTGACACCCGAGACGCTGCCGAATCATCGCGCCGGCTTCGTCGATTGTCTGATCACTGTCTCCGTGCAACCCAGAGGCTTGAGCCGCTTCAAGATGATTCGGCGTCAGCACGGTGACGCCTTTGTAGTAGCTGAAATGCTCGACCTTCGGATCGACAATGACCGGAACTTTTCTCAACGCAGCAAGTCGTATGAGATCGGACATGAGTGCCGGCGACACGACTCCCTTGGCATAGTCCGACACCACGATACAGGACAACTCTCGAATCCGTGATTCCACATATCGGAGAATCTTTTGCCGCAGCGCGACTTTCAGTTCGCTCCGTCCCTCGATGTCATACCGCACAATCTGCTGGTTATGCGCGATCACACGACTTTTTCTGGTCGTCGGACGATCATGATCGATCACCACCCCCCCGCGGCTTGATCGTTTGTTGCCGAGCTCCTTCATCAACAGACGCCCGCTTTCATCCGACCCGATCACACCGCAGAGATCGGCCTTTCCTCCAAGCGCCAAAATATTGTTGAACACATTCGCCGCCCCACCAAGCCGGAGAGATTCTGACTCGACATGAACCACGGGAACCGGAGCTTCTGGGGAAATCCGGCTGACCCGTCCCATCACATAGTGATCGAGGATGAGGTCGCCGACAACGAGGATCGATGCCTGCGGAAATCGCTGAAGATACTGTCGGAGCACCTTGGGCGACAACGCATCACCCTTCCCATTCGAGTCTGCACTCGGAAGAGACGCGACGCTGCGTTTCGTTATTGAATCGCCTTTCCGAATCGTTCCCATCTGACCCACTCCGTCCAATTTCCCTGCCCATTCCAGGACCAATAGATGCGGAACGCTCTACCGCGGATCTTTTCTTCACGCACATAGCCCCAGAACCGACTGTCCAGACTTTGGTCACGATTATCGCCCATCACGAAATACGATCCATCCGGGACCGTCACCGGGCCGAAATTATCGCGGGGGTTGATCGTACCGTCAATGACACCGGGATCGATTCGTTGTGTAAAGGCTTTATCGTCGAGTGGCTGGCCGTTCACCAGGACAACCTTATTCTTAAGTTGGACAGTATCCCCCGGCAGTCCGACAATGCGCTTGATGAAATCCTTCTCTTCATCCTCGGGAAACCGGAACACGATGATGTCGCCCCGCTGCGGCTTGCCGAACGTCACGATCGTTTCGGACGTGTAGCAATTAACCGGTGGGAAACTCCATAGCACCTTACAGTCCGTGGGCCACTGCAGGCCATAGGAGAGCTTACTGACCAAAATATGATCGCCGATCTGCAAGGTCGGAATCATTGATCCTGATGGAATCTTAAATGCCTGCACGACGAACACGCGGATGGCAAATGCCAGGAGCATCGCCACAATGATCGCTTCCGCGTATTCCCTGACAAGAGACTTCCGCCCCGATTGGTCCCTGTTGTCGGCGAGTTTGGCCTCCGAAAGCGCGGCCTGGTCTCCTCCCCCACGCGGAGCGCCTGGCAACTTATCCACATTCCTCGGATTCTGATCGAGGCTCATTCGTCTCCAACCTTCAAGATCGCCAGAAACGCTTCCTGCGGGACCTCGACGCTGCCGACCGCTTTCATGCGCTTTTTCCCTTCCTTCTGTTTTTCCAGCAACTTGCGCTTCCGCGTGATATCACCACCATAACATTTTGCCAGCACATTCTTCTTCATTGCACCGATGGTCTCACGCGCAACGATCTTGCTGCCGATCGCCGCCTGAATGGCAATCTCGTACATTTGCCGTGGAATCAGCTCCTTCATTTTCTCGGCAAGCTGCCGCCCACGTTGAACAGAACGATCTTTATGCGTGATAAACGACAGGGCATCGACCGCTTCACCGTTCAAGAGAATATCGAGCCTGACAAGATCGGAGTTGCGGTAGCCGAGCACCTCATAGTCGAGCGACGCATAACCCTGTGTGCGCGACTTGAGCTTATCGTAAAAATCGAGAATGACCTCGTTAAGAGGCAGTTCATAACTGATCATGACCCTGGTCGGATCGAGAAAATGCAGACCCTTTTGGATTCCTCGGCGTTCCTGACAGAGCTGGAGGATAGCTCCCATATACCGTTCGGGAGTGATGATCGAGGCCAAAATAAACGGCTCTTCAAATGAGTCAATGCTACTGGGAGGCGGGAGCTGCGACGGATTATTCACCTCCAGGACCTCGCCCTTCGTGGTGAGAAGACGATAGACGACGGTCGGAGCGGTCGTGAGGAGCGTGAGATTGTATTCACGCTCAAGCCGTTCCTGAATGATTTCCATGTGCAGCAGGCCCAAAAACCCACAGCGAAAGCCGAATCCCAACGCGAGCGACGTCTCAGGTTCATAGACGAACGAGGAGTCGTTTAATCGTAGTTTGACTAACGCGTCGCGCAAATCTTCATATCGGCCGGTATCGGTGGGATAGAGCCCGCAGAATACCAGCGGCTTCACCTCTTTATAACCAGGAAAGGGCGCGCTCGTGGGTAAGACCGCATCCGTGAGTGTATCGCCGATTTTGACGTCGGCGACCTCTCTCATGTTGGCACAGAGATATCCGACTTCGCCCGTCAACAGCTCAGTCTTCTTTGTCCGTTTTGGGGTGAATTGTCCCACTTCCATGACTTCAAACGTCCGATTGTTCGACATGACTTTGATCTTCATCCCTGGTCGGATGGACCCATCCACCAGTCTCGCCAGGACGATGACACCTTGGTAATTGTCGAACCATGAGTCAAAGATAAGCGCCTTGAATGGAGCCTGGGGATCACCGGACGGGGGAGGAATCCGCGCAATGATCGCCTCCAATACATCGGGGACTCCTTTGCCTTCCTTTGCACTGATCGGCAAGGCATCGGCGGCATCAAGCTGCAACACCTCCGAAATCGAATGCTTCGTGCCCTCGATATCCGAACTCGCCAGATCAATCTTATTAATAACCGGGATAATGGTGAGATTGTTGGCCATCGCCAAATTCACATTGGCAATCGTCTGCGCCTGCACCCCTTGGGTGGCATCGACCAGCAAGAGAGCTCCTTCGCAGGCCGCCAGACTCCTCGAGACTTCATAGGTGAAATCGACGTGTCCCGGCGTATCGATCAAATGCAAGGCATACGTCTTCCCGTCCTGAGCCTTGTACCGGATCGCCACCGCATGGGCCTTGATCGTAATGCCACGTTCCCGTTCAAGGTCCATGGCATCGAGGATCTGGTCTTTCGCCTCTCGAGCAGTGACTGCGCCAGTAGCTTCTAGGAACCGGTCAGCGAGGGTTGATTTGCCGTGATCGATGTGAGCAATGATGGAAAAATTGCGTATAAGGCTTTGCAAATCCTAGCTCATTGGTAAAAATCGGTTCATTATAATAACTGCTCCCTGGGTTGTCAAAGAGATCGCCTCCACCTATAATCACGCGCCGCCATCGAGGTCACTCCCTCGTCCATCGGCAGTCGTCAAGAGTCAATCACAGATCGTCCAGTCTGATCCCAGGATTGACGAACAACATTCAAGGAGTCATGACTCGACCACCCTCTACGAAGCAGCTGAGGAACTGGGACCGACGCTATCTCTGGCATCCGTTTACCCAGATGCAGGAGTGGGAACAGGAAGACCCGCTGATCATCGAGCGCGGGAACGGTTCCTACCTCATCGATACGGAAGGGAAACGCTATCTCGATGGCACATCGTCCATCTGGGTGAATCTCCACGGACACCGACATCCCGTCCTGAACCACGCCATCAAGAAACAACTCGACAACATCGCCCACTCCACGTTCCTGGGCCTCTCCAATCCACCGGCTATTGAGCTGGCCCGCGCCTTGATCCAGATCGCACCAAAGGGGCTCACACGCGTCTTCTATTCGGACAACGGTTCGACGGCAGTAGAAATCGCGCTGAAGATGGCCGTCCAATACTGGCAGCAGCGGCATCCAGAGGCCGGTCCCAAAAATACCTTTCTCCATCTCAAGATGGCGTATCACGGGGATACGATTGGAGCCGTAAGCGTCGGCAATATTGCGCTGTTTCATTCTCGGTTCAAACCGCTGTTGTTCCCAACGCTGGCAGCAGAACCACCCTATTGTTACCGCTGTCCGCTCAAACTCACCTATCCATCCTGCAAGATGGCCTGCATCGACCCAATTGAACAAATCTTGAAACGTCGTCATCGCGAACTGGCCGGATTCATCATCGAACCGCTGATGCAAGCGGCCGCCGGTATGATTCCACAGCCGGCCGGGTATCTGAAACGAGTCCGCGCGCTCTGCACAGAGTACAACGTCCTGTTGATTACCGATGAAGTAGCGACGGGCTTTGGACGAACCGGAAAAATGTTCGCGGGCGAGCATGAAAGGATCACACCGGATCTGATGGCGATCAGCAAGGGGCTCACCGGCGGGTATATGCCGCTCGCGGCGACCCTCACGACCGATGAGATCTATCGAGGATTTTTGGGCACCTACGACGAATTCAAGACCTTCTTTCATGGACACAGTTTTACCGGAAATCCCCTAGGCTGTGCCGTGGCCCTGGCCAATCTTCAAGTGTTCCGCCAGGAGAAAACGTTGTCCCGACTGTCCGCAAAGATTAAGTTGTTGACCAAATGGCTGAAGCCGATCGCTGATACCCCCCATGTCGGGGATGTCCGCCAGCGCGGGTTCATGGTCGGCATCGAGTTAGTCCGAGACAAGGCAACCAAAGAGCCCTACCCGCTCAGCGCCAAGGCTGGTCACCACGTGGCGGCCATTGCCCGATCGAAGAGACTGATCTTAAGGCCCATCGGCAACGTGCTCGTGCTGATCCCTCCCCTTTCGACAACGGCAGAAGAGTTAAAGAAAATGGTAGAAATCCTCAAGAAATCCATAGAGACTCTGGACATCGATTGAGTCTCGCTCAGATGCGTCGCAACATCGCCAAGAGAGCCACGACACAATATGCTAACCTGTGATTTCCTCGTCATCGGAGGTGGAGTCATCGGCCTCAGTATCGCGCGTGAGCTTCGCAAACGCCGGTCCGATGCCCGCGTGCTGTTAATCGAAAAGGAACCTTCTTGCGGGGCCCATGCCAGTGGCCGCAATAGCGGAGTCCTACATGCGGGCTTCTACTACTCACCGGACAGCCTGAAGGCAAAGTTTACTCGTCTTGGGAACGAACGACTGACCGCCTACTGCGAGGAAAAACACATCCCCCTCAATAAATGCGGCAAGCTCGTCGTTGCCAAGAATGCAGCGGATTTACCGTCGCTGGATGAATTATTCCGTCGCGGACAAGTCAACGGCATTGAGCTCCAGCCTCTCACGGAAGCAGAAGCCAAGTCCATTGAGCCACGAGTGAAGACCTACCAACGAGCCCTCTTTTCGTCACGTACCTCGACGGTAAGCCCGCTCCACGTCGTCAACGCGATGCAACAAGACGCACTCGACGAAGGCATTCAAATTCAGTGCAACACAGCCTATCGACGACGAGACGACACAAGAGTTTACACCGACCGCGACAGCATTGAAGCCGGCTACGTCGTGAACGCCGCTGGTCTGTATGCCGACAAAATTGCGATGGACTATGGATTCTCGGAAAAGTATCGCATCCTGCCTTTTAAAGGCCTCTATCTCTATTCCGATGAACCAGCAGGTGCGATTCGTACCAATATTTACCCTGTTCCGGATCTCAGGAATCCGTTCCTGGGTGTCCACTTCACGATCACGGCCGACGGAAAAGCCAAGATCGGTCCGACAGCCATTCCAGCCTTGTGGCGAGAGAACTATGAGGGGTTCGGCAACTTCAATTTCGGTGAACTGCTCGAAGTCGCAAGTCGAGGGCTCGGCTTACTGACCGGAGCTGGATTCGACTTCCGACGCTTGGCGATGGAGGAGGTTGCCAAATACTCGCGGGGCAAGATGGTGGCACTTGCCTCGGTACTCGCCGAAGGCGTGGCCGAGCGGAACTACCATAAATGGGGCCGTCCAGGAATTCGAGCCCAGCTACTCGACATCACGAAGAAAAAGCTTGAAATGGATTTCGTCCTGGAAGGCGACAATCGCTCCATGCACGTGCTCAACGCCGTGTCTCCCGCCTTTACCTGCTCGCTCCCCTTCGCAAGCCATGTCTGCGATCATATCGATAAAATGATGGGTTGAGACGACTCAGCACAGGCGGACCTCTTCCCCCACACCAACTTGCAGACAGCGCGCCGCGCTGTCTTCCTGCAGAAAGATTTCCAAGTTCCCGCTGCTATTGATCAGCGCGGACGGACTCTGACGGCTTCCCTGGCTGTAACTCCCAACCAAATCGTTGATGACAGCCGTTCCGATATGGATCTCCACCGATTGTCCCATCGCGCCCCGAAATTCCCGAACCTGCCGCTCCGTGATGTTGGAAATGAGATTTCCAAAGCGATCGACCGAGACGATCTTACCGATCAGCACATCCTCGTGTGAAATCGGCATGGCCACGGCACGTCGAATCGGATCATGGACCGCCGTCCCAAAAAATGACGGCGGCACGCCTTTGCTCAACCAGGCAGCGGCCGGCGCGAACACATCTCGCCCATCAAAGGTTGACCCTGCCGTTTCAAGACGATAGTCCTGATTCACGATCTGCCATACCTTCGCCCCCTGCTCCTGCTCCAGGAGTTCACTGAACAACCCATTATCCGGTCCTACAAAAAATGAGCCGGCCGCGGACACGAGCAGCGCCCGTCGCTCGGTTCCGACTCCGGGATCGACAACGGCAACATGAATGGTTCCTGCCGGGAAATAGCGATAGCAGGACTTGAGAAAATACCCGGCTTCCTGGATCTGATGAGAGGCGATTTGATGCGAGAGATCGACGACGGCAGCGGTGGAATTAATCGACAAAATGACCCCTTTCATGCTTGCCACAAAAGAATCCCGCTCGCCAAAATCCGTCAGCAGCGTGATAAGGGGGCGTGCATCCTGCACGTCAGAGTTCCTCGAATTTGATCTCCATGACCTCGTATTCGACCATCTTGACGGGAGTCTTCACTTCCACAAAATCTCCAACACGCTTTCCGATCAGCGCTCGCCCGACAGGGGACTGTACGGAGATCTTGTTGAATTTCATATCGGCTTCGTCCTGTCCAACCAAGGTATACTGTTTCTTGGCTTGGGACTCCTGTTCGACGACCAAGACCGTCGCACCGAAGACGATGGTCTCGCTGATGCGTCCTGCGGTCTCCACCACGCGGGCATCGGCCAGTTTGGTTTCGAGTTCAACGATCCGCGATTCGATGAAGCCTTGGCGCTCTTTGGCGGCGTCATACTCGGCGTTCTCGCTAAGATCGCCATGCGCTCTGGCTTCCGCGATGGCTTCGATGACTTTGAGCCGCTCGATCTTGCGCAAACGATCCAATTCTGCCTTTAACGCCTCGTAGCCTTTCTTCGTAATTGGTGTCGGCATGCTCTGATCGCTCCTGAACAGGTTATGGCCGATGATACTCCTGCAATGTGCGAATTGCTAAGCCCTTTTTGACGATCGCTTCGATACCCATCACCGCAGCATGAGCCCCTCTCATTGTCGTGAAATACGGAATACTGCGATGAAGCGCTTCCCGCCGGATGGCCGACGAGTCCAGGTGCGCCGAGGCCGTTCGTACCGTATTCACGACGAGGGCTATCGAGCCATTCTTGATGTGGTCGACGATGTGCGGCCTCCCCTCAGTCACCTTGTTCACAACTTCAACAGGAAGCCCATGTTCACGCAAATACCCCGCTGTCCCGCTCGTTCCCTGGATACGCATCCCCAACTTGTTCAACGCCCTGCCCACTTCCAGCGCAGCGGGACGGTCGGAAGCTTTCACGCTGATAAAAGCGGTTCCGGACGTCGGCAGCACCGCCCCCGCCCCTGCCTGCGATTTCGCGAATGCCCATCCGAAATCTCCGTCGATGCCCATCACTTCACCGGTCGATTTCATTTCCGGCCCCAGGAGCACATCGACACCGGGAAATTTATTGAATGGAAACACCGCTTCTTTGACCGAAAAATGTCGAGGGAGAGGAGCGCTTGTAAAGCCAAGTTCCTTAAGCGTTTTCCCCATCATCACTTTCATGGCCAACTTTGCGAGTGGTACACCGATCGCCTTACTGACGAACGGCACAGTCCGAGATCCACGTGGATTGACCTCAATGACAAAAATCGTCTGCCCTTTGACGGCAAACTGCGCATTCATGAGTCCCACGACCCCCAGCTCCAGCGCCAACATGCGCATTTGCCGCTCGATATCTCGCACAATGGCCTTGTCGAGTGTATAGGGAGGAAGCGAGCAGGCGGAATCGCCTGAATGGACACCGGCTTCTTCGATATGCTCCATGATTCCCGCCACAACCACAGTTTCACCGTCCGAAATCGCATCGGCATCGACTTCGATGGCATCGGCGAGATACTTATCGATCAAGACCGGATGATTGGGCGACGCCTTGACTGCGGAATGCATGTACTCCAGCAAGCCGGCTTCATCATAGACAATCTGCATCGACCGGCCACCCAACACATACGACGGACGGACCATGACCGGATAGCTGATCCGTCCGGCGATCTGCACCGCTTCCTCGATGGATCGGGCGATTCCGCTTTCCGCCTGCCGTAAACCCAACCGATTGAGGAGTTCCCGGAACCGCTCTCGGTCTTCCGCCAAATCGATCGCATCAGGACTGGTCCCGAGAATCTTCACACCGGCTTTCGAGAGCGGAAGCGCGAGTTTCAACGGCGTCTGCCCCCCAAACTGCAAGACTACACCGAGCGGCTGCTCACGATGTACAATATTGAGAACATCTTCATGCGTCAGCGGCTCAAAGTACAGTCGATCGGAGGTATCGTAATCCGTGCTTACGGTTTCAGGGTTGCAGTTGACCATAATCGTATCGACCGCTTCTTCCCGAAGCGCCATGGCTGCATGGACACAGCAGTAGTCAAACTCAATCCCCTGCCCGATTCGATTCGGGCCTCCGCCCAGAATCACGACCTTTTGTCGATTTGATGGCCGGGCTTCACACTCCCTGCCGTAGGTGGAATAGAGATACGGTGTCTGCGCTTCGAACTCCGCAGCACAGGTATCAACTCGTTTATAGGTGACCCCTCGTGTCCCTTGTTGTGTCCGTGCGGTCTGAACCGCACCCGGCTCGCATCCGAGCAATCGTGCGATCCGATCATCCGAGAATCCGAGTTCTTTCGCCTCCCAGAGCAACTCTCCGCCCAAAACGGCGGCTGGGTTGGCAGCATGACTGGCAAGCATTTGTTCGAAGTCCACCAGCTGTCTAACTTGGTCCAAAAACCAGGGATCTATTTTTGTCGTTGCAAACAGTTCCTCGTCCGTGAATCCAAGGCGCATGGCATCGGCCACGTACCACAGTCGTTCTGCTAGTGGTGTGCGCAGCACCCGGTTAAGTTTCTCGATCACTTCTAGCCGGTTAAACTCGGCTGGAACACCTCGATCAAGTCCAAACCGGGACGCCAACCCATTCAGGTCTAACTCCAGAGAACGAATGGCCTTCTGAAGAGACTCCTTGAAGGTACGTCCGATTGCCATCACTTCCCCGACCGACTTCATCTGCGTCGTCAAGGTCGGATCAGCCCCCTTGAACTTCTGAAAGGCGAATCTCGGGATCTTGACCACCACATAGTCAATCGCCGGTTCAAAGGAAGCCTTTGTGACACCGGTGATGTCATTGGAGATTTCATCCAGCGTGTATCCGATGGCGAGCTTGGCTGCGATCTTCGCGATCGGAAACCCAGTGGCCTTTGACGCCAACGCTGAGCTTCGAGACACCCGAGGATTCATTTCAATGACGACCATCTCCCCATTGGCCGGGTTGATACCAAACTGGATATTGGATCCTCCCGTATCGACTCCGATCTCTCGGATGATACGAAGTGCCGCGTCCCGCATCCGTTGATATTCTTTATCGGTCAACGTCATAGCCGGCGCGACCGTGATACTGTCTCCTGTGTGTACGCCCATCGGATCGAAATTTTCGATAGGGCAGACGATCACAACATTATCCTTCAGATCGCGCATGACCTCCAATTCATACTCTTTCCATCCAATGACCGACTCTTCGATCAGCACCTGACCGACCGGACTCATGGCCAGCGCCCAATCGATCAGCCTCTCGAATTCCTCACGATTGTACGCGATGTTTCCGCCGGTCCCCCCCATGGTAAAGGACGGCCGAATGATCGCGGGGAATCCGACGGTATCGAGAACGGTCAGTGCTTGCTGTCGCGTGTGTACCGTGCCGCTCTTCGGCACTCGCAGGCCGATTCGATGCATCGCCTGTTTGAACGCATCCCGATCCTCCGCTTTATGAATCGCGTCCGCCGACGCGCCGATGAGAGCGACCTTGTATTTCTCGAGAACCCCTCGCTTCACCAATCCCATGGTGGTGTTCAGCGCCGTTTGCCCGCCCATGGTCGGAAGCAAGGCATCCGGACGCTCTCGCTCGATCACCTTCTCAACCACATCTAAGGTAATCGGTTCGACATATGTCCGATCAGCCATCTCCGGATCCGTCATAATCGTCGCCGGATTGCTGTTGATGAGAATGACTTTGTACCCCTCCGCTTTCAGGGCTTTGCAGGCCTGTGTGCCGGAATAATCGAATTCACAGGCTTGGCCAATCACGATCGGACCGGAACCGATCATGAGGATTGACTGAATGTCCGTACGTTTTGGCATCGTGTCGTGATGGTCAATCAGCTGGATGGAAGCGCGGGTCCAATCCGTGGGTAATATGGGGACGGTGGTATAGAGGGAGCATCGCCCTGCGCCGCATGATAATACCTCATGGCCTCCGGTAACCAGGCCTCAATCTGGTTGATACGTGCCAGATCCGAGGGGTGCGTCGACAGAAACTCCGGAATATTATGCTTCGATCGAAAGCAGACCTTGTCGATCATCTGTCTGGGACACCCGCTCATCCTCTCCCAAAAGGGAACGGCCTCTCGAGGGTCATAGCCAGCCTGCGCCATCAACCTCAGTCCGATATAGTCGGCCTCCGATTCCTGTTTTCTTCCAAACGGTAGAGAGACCCCAACGCCATAGGCACTCATCGCAGCCATTGCCGCATCCGGACGGCCGACCGCGGCTCCGGCTGCCAACGCACCGACTTGGCCGATCGTTTCAAGGATACTTCGGCTATATCGCTCCGCCCCATGGCGTTGGAGCGCATGCGCTACCTCATGCCCAATCACGGTCGCCAAACCGTCTTCGTTCTTCGTGAGCTTCAGTATGCCCGTGAAGACGGCAACCTTGCCACCCGGAAGCGCGAAGGCATTGATCATGCGGTCGTCCCGAATAATGGCGAACTCCCACTCATACTCTGGTTTATTGGCCACCGCTGCAATTCGCTGACCAACCCGGTTGACCATCTCAGTTAACTCAGGATCGTTACTGATTGGAGCCTGTCGCAGTAATTCGCGATAGCCGCTGATGCCCATCGCAATTTCTTTCTCCTCAGAGATATAGATGAATTGATCTCGTGCCGTTCCCGGCGCGCGGACGCATCCCCCCAGAGTTGCAACCACGCCAGCCGCTGTTCCAAGGCAGGAAAGGCAAGTCAATCCCAACATTCCACGAACCCAGTGGCGAAGCAATGCGCGACGCTTGATGGGCGTTGAAAACAGGAGGTCGATCTGCTGATCTGCCGGCTCTATCATCTCGAATCTCACGATCAAGGCCGATTCTTATCATCATACCAGTCTCGATACCCCTAGTCATGCGACCGGCGCCTTCTCTCACTATGGCATCCACATGTACATGAACTGGGGAGTTCCCCCACGAACAACCGCCATGAGATCAAGATCGGCAAGACTAGCGAGCCCACTCGGTGCCAAAAGCTTGGAATACATATTGTTGGAATATTCACCGGGACGTTGGTACGTCACGACTCTCGCTTCCGTCAGACCGGCTTTCTTCTTAGCTAATTCGATTGCGTCTTCGAGATAGCCGATCTCATCAACCAAACCAGCCTCCTTCGCTTGCCCTCCGGTATAAATTCGTCCATCAGCCAACCGTTTGATCTGTTCCATCTGCAAATTAGAACGGCCCTCCTGTACGATATTCAAGAACCGCTGATAAAACGAATCGATCAGTCCTTGGAAGATGGCACGTTCTTCGACCGTCATGGTCCGAAACGGTGAGCCCATATCCTTGCGAGGCCCCGACGTCACAGCGGTAGCCTCCACGCCCACCTTCTCCAACAGCCCTCGTGCATTCATGGTGAGCATGATCACGCCGATACTGCCGGTCACGGATGAAGGATGCGCCAGTACCGTGTCAGCAGCGGCGGCGATATAGTAGCCCCCTGAAGTCCCCAGATCCATAATGGATGCCACAATGGGGACCTTACGACTGGCTTTGAACGTTTTCAGCTCGTGATAAATAATATCCGACGCCGTCACCGTTCCTCCCGGCGTGTTGATGCGAAGTACGACCGCTTTGACATTCTCATCCTTGGCCGCCCGGGTCAGCTGTTCCTTCACGCTTGCAATCATGCTGGGCGCTGGTCGCAACCCATCTTTTTCCTGTGAGCTAATCATTCCGGAAATTTCGACCAACAGCACTTTTGCTTTTCCGGTCCCGTCGACCTCCATTTCCTGCAGAGGCCCTGGGCCTGGAAACAGCGGGAAATTAAACGTGCATCCAGACAGCACCAGTCCGATTACCCCAATGAGAACACGGTTATGCATGATGAGTCTCCATAAGACGCACGAATTCATCGAACAAATAGGCAGCATCATGAGGTCCCGGTGCCGCTTCCGGGTGGTATTGGACCGAGAAGACAGGATGATCAAGGCAGGCCATTCCCTCAATCGAGTAGTCGTTCAAGCTGACATGGGTGAGCGACAGTTGTCCATAGCGCGTGTCAATCACGGGCGGGACCTTCGGCATGTCATGGAGAGGCGTGGGACTCTGCACGGCAAAATTATGGTTCTGCGACGTAATTTCAACTTTTCTCGTCCGAAGATCCATCACGGGATGATTCGCCCCATGATGACCGAACTTTAGCTTATAGGTCTTGAGGCCGAAGGCCAAGCAGAGAATCTGATGGCCTAAACAGATGCCAAAAACAGGATAGCGTCCGATCAGTTTCTCCATTGCCTTCGCGGCATAGGGAAGGCCCTCCGGATCACCTGGACCGTTTGACAGGAAAATGCCGTCGGGTTTTAGCGCCTGGACTTCCTCTGCTGATGTCGCAGCCGGCACTACCGTCACCTGACAGCCGACATCCACCAATCGTCTCAGAATGTTGTGTTTGATGCCAAAATCATAGGCCACAACTCGCCAAGGCTTGGACGGTCCATGCTCCCTGCCTTGTGCCGATGGTGCCCAATCTCCGGTTCCCATTGTCCAGTCATAGGAACGTGCGCAGGTGACCTCAGCAGCCAAATCTCGACCGATAATGGCGGGGGCTTGCCTGGCTCGTTGCACAGCTCGATCGGGGTCGAGATGAAGATGCGTGATGATTCCCTGCTGTGAACCATGCTCGCGTAAGTGCCTTGTCAAGGCTCTGGTGTCGATGCCTTCAATTCCAACGACTCTTGCCTCGATCAATGACTCTTGAAGGGTCTGTCGGCTTCGCCAGTTACTGGCGAGACGGCTGGCTTCCATGACCACGAACCCCTCTGCCCATGACCGACCGGATTCTACATCTTCAGGTGTGACTCCATAGTTTCCGATATGGGGACAGGTCATCGTGATGATCTGTCCTTTATAGGATGGATCGGTCAGTATCTCCTGATAACCGGTCATCGCCGTATTAAAGACAACTTCTCCAACGGTTTCGCCCTCATGGCCAAGAGCGCGGCCTTCGAACACCGTTCCGTCTGCCAGTGCCAGTAATGCCTTTTTCACAACTGCCTTCTATTCAGATCAAGTGAACGATTCACCTTGACTGCGACAAGCACGATGCCCAAGACCAGGTTCACCATGTATAACGACCGAATCGGCATGAGCACACGAAACAGCGCCTCTAAAGCCGTTTTCCTGGCTGTCTCATCTTTCGTCGCGAATGCCTGGACTTGAAGCGCCACGGCATTGGGGTGCAATACCATCATGATGAGCCCGGCTATGAGCACCATGATGGCCAGGACGATCATCTCACCACGACCGACCGCCACGATTGGATCCCCGCTCCACCGACGATACCACACAGCAGCGCTGAGGATCACACAAGCTCCGATGACGAAACGATGGTACCCTTCGAACGCTCTGGTCAACAACATGCCCCCCGAATCCTGTGCTCCGAATGTATTGAACACCGCTGGGATCACCGCTCCGCTCAGCACGACCATGCCTCCAACCCAGACGGCCAGCGCGACCCACTCAAGCGTAAGGCACCCGATCATCCTCCAGCGTGGCAACCGTCGCACAGCACTACCGCTCCACCAGGCCGTTCTCGAACACTATCTTGCCACCTACAATGGTTGTCTTCACTCGCCCTTTCACCTTCCATCCCACAAACGGCGTGTTGCGGCTCTTCGATCGAAACGTAGACGGGTCAACTTCCCACGATTCTTGCGGATCGATGAGGACGACATCCGCATCGGCACCGACCGCCAACGTCCCTTTCTTGAGTCCGAATGCCACAGCCGGAGCCGAGGTCAGCTTCTGAACCGCTTGCTCCAGCGACAGCACCCCTTCCTCCACTAATCCCAACGTCAACGGGAGCGCCGTCTCAAGCCCCACGATTCCGAATGGGGCCTCAGTGAAATCCTGTTGTTTCTCCTGCGTCGCATGGGGAGCATGGTCGGTCGCAATCACATCGATTGTACCGTCCCGCAAACCCTCCTTGATCGCTTGGACATCGGCCCAGGTACGCAGAGGGGGATTCATCTTGGCGTGGGTGTTATAGCCGCGCACCAGTTCTTCCGTAAGCGTAAAGTGATGGGGACAGGCTTCGGCCGTCACACGGATTCCCCGGGCTTTCGCCTCTCGCACCATGCGAACAGACCCGGTGGTGCTGATATGGGCGAGATGCAAACGAGCTCCCGTCAGTTCCGAAAGGGAGAGATTACGCGCCACCATCACATCTTCAGCTGCTGACGGGATCCCCGGCAACCCAAGCTCGGTTGAGATCAACCCCTCATTCATACAGCCGCCTTCTGCCAAATGCAGATCCTCGCAATGGTCGACGACCGTCAGATCAAAGGCCAAGGCATATTCCATTGCTCGCCGCATCACCAGGCTGTTCATGACCGGCTTGCCGTCGTCAGAAATCGCCACGCACCCCGACCGCCGTAAATCACCGATCTCCGCAAGCTCCTTCCCTTCCGATCCTTTTGTAATGGCACCGATCGGCAACACATTCGCGAGGCCGGCCAGCCGGGATCGCTCCAGGATAAACTCCGTGACGGCTTGGTTGTCATTCACCGGGTTCGTGTTCGGCATACAACAGACTGTCGTAAATCCTCCAGCAACCGCCGCCGCGCTGCCGCTCTGAATCGTTTCCTTATACTCGAATCCTGGTTCCCGAAAGTGGACGTGAACATCAACGAACCCCGGTACCACCAGTTTCCCCGTAGCGTGAATGGTCCGGCCGCCGACCGGGGCTGAAAGGTTCGACCCCAGTGCGGCAATCTGACCGTTCTCAATCAGCACATCAGCGATACCGTCAAACCTGCCTGGATCAATGACCCGACCACCCTTAATCAGAATCGATACCATAAGCCCTCTCTACAATTTACAGAAACTGTTGATCTGATGATCTGTTGTGGAACCCTCGCTATGCACACTCGGCCAATCGCTCACTCACTCGACAGATCATCAGATTATTAGATTCACGAATTTGCTCCGGACATGAGGTACAGAATTCCCATGCGCACTGCCACCCCATTCGCCACTTGATCGAGAATCACCGAGGACAAACTATCGGCCACATCCGGTGCGATTTCCACTCCTCGATTGATTGGTCCAGGGTGCATCACGATCGCGCCGGCGTCGGCCAAGTGTACCCGTTCACCGGTCAAGCCATAGAGCCTTGAGTACTCCCGAATCGTCGGAAACTGCGCCCGTCCCTGCCGCTCCAACTGCAGCCGGAGCATCATGATCACATGCACGCCACGCAGACCTTCGTCCATGTTGTAGTAGACTTTTGCGCCTAGTTTCTCCACACGACTCGGCATCATCGTCGGCGGTCCCACCAGACGCACCTCGGCGCCCAGTTTGATGAGCGCATAGATATTCGATCGAGCTACGCGGCTATGCGACACATCTCCCACGATCGCCACGCGCAGCCCATTGAAATTCATCCCTCGTTGCCGGATCGTGTAGAGATCGAGCAACGCCTGCGTCGGGTGCTCATGCCATCCATCGCCTGCGTTAATGACAGATGACTTGACGCCATGCGCCAGGGTTTCGGCGGCACCGGCCGAGGAGTGGCGGAGGACGATGATGTCCGCCTGCATGGCTTCAATGTTCCGCGCGGTATCAAGCAAGGTCTCTCCCTTCACCACACTGCTGGAGGATGGAGAAAAGTTGATCACGTCGGCGCTCAGTCGCTTGGCCGCCAACTCGAAGGAGGTACGCGTTCTGGTACTCGGCTCAAAGAAGAGATTCACGACGGTCTTACCTCGGAGAGCCGGCACTTTTTTGATTTCGCGCCCGGTCACTTCCTTGAAGGAATCTGCCGTCTCCAGGACGAGCATGATCTCGTCCACAGACAACGAAGCGAGGCTCAGCAGATCTTTTCGCTTGAGGCTCATGGGATCCTCCGCTTCAGGATTTCAAGATGACCACCCGGTCATCTTCCCCATCTTCGTCCAACAGCACCTGAACCTGCTCCTCTCGGGAAGTCGGTAGATTTTTCCCGATATAATTCGCTTTAATCGGCAGCTGCCGATGACCACGATCGACCAACACCGCCAGCTGGATCTCCTCCGGACGTCCCAAATCCATCAGCCCATCCATCGCCGCCCGTATCGTTCTTCCGGTGAACAAGACATCGTCGACAAGCACGACGACTTTATTCGTCATGTCGAATGGTACGGACGTTTTTCTCAGGATCGGTTGATTTTTTCGCAACGCTAGATCGTCGCGATACAGAGTAATATCCAATTCACCGATGGGAACCTGTACACCCTCGATGCTTTGGATACGCTTCACAAGCCGATGCGCAAGATACACACCACCTGTCCGAATACCCACCAACGCCAGATCCTTCCCCCCTTTATTCCGCTCCAAAATCTCGTGCGCGATGCGGATCATGGCGCGGGAGATATCCCCAGCATCCATGATCAGTTTTTCATCTTTCCGCTCTGTCGGTTTGTTCGTAGGAGTCGTCATGGTCAAGATGATTATGCGATCAGGTTCTTGTCGAATCTGGACATAAAAAAACCCCCTCACGGTGCCATTGTGAGAAGGTCGATTGATCACCGGCCGTGGCCGGACAGAAATTCATGATTGGCTCCTTGCCCACCTCACTGGATGGGCATTAAAGGCTTCGTCATCCTACTGGAATCCCCAAACCCTGTCAACTTCTTGAAGACACTTCTTGAAGAGAGCACAAAGCAGTTAAGGAGTTACTATACGAACTACGACGTGCAGGAGTGCCTCGCGATCAACCCATGCTATACATAGTTGACTTCTGCCTTAGTGAGAATGATTTGAGATCCTATCCGATGGAAGACTTGAAAGACCGATGCTCCAGAATCCTGCTCCTTGCCCCCCTGCTTCTGATGTCTGCCTGTACCCAAGCGGCATTCACAGCCGCCAATCTTCCCACCCACTTGATTGAGATGGCTATTGAGCATGATCAGGTATATGGCCCTGAGTCATCGCAGAAGCTCGACATCTATGTTTCTGCCAATCCCAAGAACAAGCTAATGGATGTCATCGTCTTTTTTTATGGTGGGCGCTGGACCTATGGGGCCAAGGAAGATTATCGGTTTGTCGCTGCGACATTCGTAAAAGAGGGCTTTGTTGTCGTCATTCCCGATTACAGAAAGTATCCCCAAGTGCGTTTTCCAGTATTCGTCGAAGACGGGGCGAAGGCTCTTGCCTGGGTTTCTGATCACATTGACGAGTGGCACGGCAATCCCGCGCGGATCCATGTGATAGGGCATTCCGCCGGAGCTCATATCGGCGCGTTGCTCGCCGCTGATCCCCACTACCTTGCCGACAAAGGGAAACACCGATCGCTCGTTATTCACGACTTTGCCGGGCTAGCCGGCCCCTATGCCTTTACACCGGACGAGCCGGATCTGGAAGACATGTTTGGCCCGCCAACAAATTATCCTAACATGCAGGTCCCCACATTTATCGACGGCACGCAACCGCCGATGCTACTTTTATACGGCGACAAGGATCGCGTGGTGAAATACGCCAACCTCCAGAAGTTGGAGCAACGCATCATGCAACGAGGCGGCTGTGTACGATCACGCATCTATCCGGATACCGATCACACCGATCTTATCGGAGCCCTGTCATGGTGGAACCGACAGAGGGCCCCCGTCGTTGATGACATCACAAAGTTCTTCGATTCATGTCACTAGCAGGGTGTTGAAAAATTCAGCCAACGGCGTTTTCGCATCGCTCAGAGGCTCAACGTACGGCCTGGACAAACGCCTGTTCATACAGGCGATGGGTGGGCGCATGAAAACAGTCTACGATTCGCATCTTCACTCGCTGCGGCCTTGCTTAACGGCCTTTTTGAACACCCTGCGAGCCTCTCTGATGAGGTCTGCGATCTCCAGCTGGCTGGTGTTCTCGGGATATCTAAATAGTTTTTGAACAGCCTGCATGGATGGGCGTGAGCTGCATCGGCCAGAGCAGAATTTGTCGGATGTGCCGAAATGTCTTTATCGACTCAGACAGAGTGCAGCTCTCTTTTCATATCAGAGTTTCGTCTACCGCCGTCAGCAAGATGCATCCCCCGCTGCATCACACAGCGAGGCATCGTTTTTCTATACCATACGGCTGTTCTAAACACGCACGCATGAAGAGGTCGAAACTCTTGGCCATGGCAGCTGTCATAGCTAGTGCAGATAGATGATCGGGTGCTGTCTAAAGAGAACAGCGTGTCGCACTGCAGCGACCTTTTCCTATTGCAGGGCCGAGAGGTCTCGTCTGCCGGACGGCCAGTCTGTGATTTCTCTATGATATTCTGCGAGATCTCCCGGGCGATGATAATGAGTACCTGCTCGGTAGAAAGCGCCCTCACTACAGGCTCCCGCCAGCCCGCTCCACGGCAGGAGATTCACTGCCATTACTACGCTGGTCCAGCATGGCCTGGTCTTCAGAGGCTTCGCGTCCCGCCGCTGGATACACCAGCTCACCAAGATCGCAGCTGTGCGGAAGTAGTGATTATCGAGTGGACTCGCAGCGATAGTAATACGGCCTCCATCCACTAGCACTGATCTCAGTGATGGACTGTCTAGTGCAGACAGGAGCAAGGCGACTCTAGCTGTGATAACTCTCCTCACTCCCCCAAATGGCTGCATGGCCAAATTAGCATTATACGCAATGCGTACAATTCATCTCACAGCCTTCTGCTTAAATCGCCCGCACGCCCGCCTGTTCCTAGCTTCTTAGCCGTTCCCAGCCTAAGTCAGCAAAACAGGGTCCTTGTGTGGCTTCGCTGAACTTAATGCCGTTGTGCTCGGCATTCCATTCCAGCAGTTGAATATTCTCTTCACGATCGACTGTCACATCCCAACCTATACATCGGGTATATGGGGCCTTCCTATGCAGCTCAGTCACAATGCGGACACAGGCTTTGAATGCGGGGATCACATGCCCAGCAAACGCCACCTGACTCGTTGGATGAGTTGTGATCTCGCGATACTCTGCCGTATACCCTATATCCTCAAAGACCCCGCTCTCTAGGTGAATTGGCACTCTGATTTCGGTCTTTGAGTGGACGTGCGTTTCACTTTCACTTCCCAATCTCAAATGGCACCCTCGAACTGAAACCTCTCCACTATCCGTGTACACAGTAGTGATTCGTAGGGTTGCTACAGAGTGGCTTGTAAACTGCGCAAATAGCTTGTGCGGCTGCACGACGCTTTGGAATAGGCCATTTCCAAGCTGCTTAATCTTTTCGACATTAAATGAGGCCCGATTGAAAAAGTGTATGCCCCTCCCTTGGAGCGAATGATCGAGTTTGAACACGACTCGTTCGTGATTCGTGAACAGCTTATTGCGCACTGCCTCAGGCGAAACAAATCTATACGCGGTGTCAAAAAACACACCGTTCGCGTATGCGAGTAAGTCGGGAAAGGCGTCGCTCTGCAGCATGACCGCGTTCAGGCCCCTAAGATCCGCAACCCGTCCATATCGCCCCTGAAGCTTGGGCACCACGACCGAGCCATAATAGTTCTCTGGTATCCAGCCTTCTTTAAACTTCCCTGACACAGCCGTATAAACATATAGCCATGGGGCAAAGCGCTTATCCCCAAAAACATCCATCGCATAGTCGTTGCATAGGCTCAGATCATGACTCCTCATTTTTCCTTTATGGCATTCGACGTGCTTCAATATCCGCGTAGCATCTCGAATGTCAGCGGAATGATTGTAGGTAGGATTTAAGAAAAACCGAAGAGCGGATCGCACTGACGACTTTATCTCTAGTGACATAACGGCAGTACCTCTGGAAACATTTTATAGGCAGTGACCACTGCGTATCGGTCCAGACGGGAGTCCTTCATCCAACTACTTCACGAAGACTTCCTCTTCTCAGCAGACGCTCAAAATCCTCTACTATACTGGTGACGGGCCAGAAACCAGAGCAAATCTCAGCGGTCCAGTGCTAGGTTCCATTTCTCCCCGAGCTTCAGATCCCAACACCCGGGATTATACTTTACGATCCCTCCGGCCGGAGTAAAGGTGAGCTCACCAAAGTAGACTCGCCCTTTAACATTGTAGAGATCGACCCGGACAAATCCGAATCCGACCGAGAGCTTTGCAGCTAGTGCCGTCATTTCATCAAGATTGGCAGGCTTTGGCACCCATGGACGGACCGCTCTCGGTTCATCCTCAAGATCGAGTAGGTTCCATGCCGTGTCAAAGATTGGACAGATGTCGTGTGTCTCGTTGCGAACCATGACCTGTTCTGGCACACCGTTGAAACAGGAGAACTTATAGTCGAACAGCGGAGTTCCATCATCGTTGGCCAAGTACTCCTCAATCACGATCTGGGGTGGAATGCGATAGTATTGTGCCTCGCGGCCACCCCAATAGTAATTACTGGCTAACCACCCCGACACTCGACGGATAATATCCTCTCGATCAACCTGGCCCTTCACGATAATGACTTGTCCGGCAGCGTGGGTCGGCTTGATCACATACTCCGCCGGTAACGCATCAAAGGGGATAGCTCGTGGGTCGTCCCCATGCCACAAGAGCTTGACTAAATACTCTTGACCTACCACATTCGCCACATACCTCCGGACCGCATACTTATCGGCCAGCTGCGTAAACCGTGGTGGCATGCCTCCACGATTCCAGGTGACCATGCGCCAAAACAGCTTCTCCGTAAAGGTCTGAGGATTCGTCAGATTGAGGGGTTTGCCGTGGATCCTAAAGTATCGCCGAAGTAAAAACTCCTCCCCTTCAGATCGTCGCATCACACGGCGCTTAATTCTCCGGTATTGTTTCACGAATTCATGCAGTTGCGTGTTTCGTAACCTCGCTCGAAGTGCTATAGCTCCGCCTAGTTGGATAGACCATTCCATCTTCTACCCCCCTCAACCCGAAGCACCTACGGTTTCATTCCATCCTCTTTGGCGAAAGTGATCTAATCATTCCGTAGCGACCCAGACTACCCCACAGAAGAGCGTGCCTACCCCTTAAAAGAGTAGGGGCTATCGCAAGGATTAGTGCGTTGGACTGACTTGGACCGGCCACTGCGACAGGAACGTTCTCGGGCCGAGGGAAACGTTTCAGAAAGAAGAATAGGTCTCATTCCATGGTAGTGAGTGACGCAGTGGAGAACCGGACGCTAACAGCCTCAGATCAAGGCAGGCCAATGGTGGGCATCAGTGCCCTCTGCGAATGGCATACTATCTACAGAGAGTGGTAATTCTCAGAACGACGTGCAGGAGATCATCTCCGATGAGATTCACTCAGCAGTGGGAAGGAAGAATCCATTTTTCACCCAGCTTTGAATCCCAATGTTGAGGGGTGAAGGTGAAAATTCCCCCCACCGGACTCAAGGTCAATTCACCACAATAAATCTTTCCTTCAATGTTGTAAAAGTCTACACGGACAAAATCTATTCCCTCTGATAGTCGACTGGCCAGGTCAACCATTCGCTCAAAATTCTTGGGCTTTGGGATAAAAGGTCGAGTTGCTTTCGGTCGATAGTAGAGATCCAATTGGTTCCATTGAACGTCAAAAAACGGGTTGATGTCGTGGGCATGGTTATCAACTTGAATGACCTCCGGCACCCCTCCAAAACACCAAAACCTATAGTCAAGAAGCCCACTCGCATTTTCCGTTTTGAGATATTCCTCAATTATGATCCGGGGCTGGATGCCATAGTATTGATACTCGCGTGCCTGCCAGTAGTAATTGCTGGCCAGCCAGCCGGACAGCGTACGAACGATGTCCTCGCGATTCGCCTCGCCTTTGACGATAATCACTTGTCCACCGGCGTGACTAGGCTTAACAACGTACTCAGCCGGCAACATGTCAAAGGGGATGGCGCATGGGTTTTCTCCATGCCATAAGATCTTGATCAGATACTCTTCCCCTACTCTACTCGCTACATATTCTCGTACCGCGTACTTGTCGGCCAGCTGTGTAAACCTCGATGGCATGTCTCCGCGATTCCAAGTGATCATGCGCCAGAAGAGTTTCTCTGTAAAGGTCTGAGGATTCGTCAGATCGAGCGGTTTGCCATGAATCCGCGCATATCGGCGCAACAGAAAGGCCTCGCCCTCGGACCGCCGCATAACCCGGCGCTTGATGTTCCGATAATGCACAACCAGGTCATGTAGCCAGGTGTCTCGTAACTTGGCACGAAGCACTGCGATCATCCCTCTCTGAACAGCATGTTCCATATCTACAACCTCATCGCGCCATTCTCACTTCCTGCTAGCGAGGCCTGTGATCCTAGAACAATCCCACCTCGAATGGAAAGTCAGTAGATAACCTCAACCCAGGGTGAGGACCTCTCGCTTTGCCCACTTACGACATAAGGCTCGGTTTCACCCCGGTCGTCACTAGTGATCGCCATTAGGTGGCAGCCTCATGCCGCCGATTGTTGACGGGCCCACTGTTGGGCACATGCCACCGGCGGAAGATTCCCCAGCCGGGATGCCGCCCCTAGCGATTGCAAAAGAGTTCAATGTACTCCGAGATCTCCCGCCGATCCTGTTCCCGTGTTTCATACCGCCGGTGGTGCACTAGCTCGTTCTTCGACGTCCCCCAGAAACTCTCCATCGGCGCGTTGTCGTAGCAGCTTCCCTGACGCGAGATCGAGGCACGCAACCCGAATTGCCTCAACTGAGCTTGGTAGTCATGCGCGCAATACTGGGAGCCACGAGCGGAGTGATAAATAAGCCCTGGTGCTGGGCGCTTGGTGTTGAGGGCCTTCATGAGCGCACACCCCACGAAGTTCGTCGTCATCCGGGCGTCCATCGCATGGCCGACCACCTCACAGGTGTACAGATCCTTGACGCCGGCGAGATACAGCCAACCTTCCGCGGTTGGCACGTCCGTGAGGTCGGTGACCCAGGCCTCGTTTGGTCGCCTGACGGCAAACGTTTGGTCCAACACGTTCTCCGCTACCGACAGCGAGTGCGACTGCGAAGTGAGCAAGATAAATACCCGGGAGCCACACTATCGAGCTTCTCTATTTTTTCATGTCCCAATATGCTCACCCTTTCAATAAGTTCTCTGGCATTTTTCTTAATCATTGATACAAAGAGATGCCCTGTAAACTAGGACTTTTCCGAGAGGATATGTAGGCTTTAGAATACAGTTACGTGCCTGATGAATACAGTCCATTCATGAGGCTTCGTGTCAAAACAATGGGGAGGAGATGTTCGTCGATTGAAAAGCGAGGATTAGTGCCAACGAGTGCGCTGATTGAAATCGGCTATTTGCTAAATCCGACAGGGATTATCCAAGCAATTTTCAGCAACCTCCTCGAACCGGCACTGAACCCACGTAGACAACTCGAAAAGGCTTCTGTCAACTACTCAACGGGAAATAGTCCTGAGGGCCTGAAGACGGCTGATGCAGTCCGGCCAGAGTGCATCCGGGTCTTTATCGAATATATTGAATACATTTGACGGCAAGACTCCCCATGCCCCTTCGAGCATTTCATGTTCGAGCTGCCCCGGTGCCCATCCGGCGAATCCGGAAAACGCGCGGAAGGTCTCGGTCGGTTTGGGCTGAGTCATGATACGTTCCAGGACGCGAGGTGTGCCTACGTAGATTCTATCGACGATCTGACGTGTATCAGGCAAGAGCTGCGTGAGCCGGAACAACAAGACCAGCTGTGTTCGCTCGACTGGCCCTCCGGCAAACAATCGGTGGGTGGTTCGCTTCAGCACGGTAAAATCAGGCAAGACTTCGGATACCAGCACATTCGTGGGGCGGTTCAGAATAAGCCCAACCGTCCCACCTCGTCCATGTTCGACAATGAGCAGGACAGTTTGATGGAAGTTGGGATCACTCATCGAGGGACTGGCCACCAAGAGCACCCCCTTTTCGACCGACCTAGGCGAAAACTCTTGTTGAGCCTGAGCCGATAACGTGGACAGAAGGAACAAGGTTCCCATAAGGAGGGTGCTTCTCGTGATGTTCCGCACCACAACAAAAGCCAAGATTTCACCTTGAAGCCAAGGCTAACAAATATCTTTTCTCTTCAGTGAAAGCAACAGGGCGTGGCAGAACAAGATCGTGATGGTACGCTTGGCATGGTAGCTTTCTAGAGAGTGAGATGTGCTAGAGTAGGCCCTGCATTGGCTGCTGGTCAGATAGGCAGCAGCCAATGCAGATCGTTCGAAGGAGAAGAGATTATGGAGACCTACCTGCGATATCTCATCATGATGACCGCCCTTTGCACTCTATCGGGATGCATCGATCCACCGAAATCCCCCTACGTCGACGTGCGGGACACAACGTCACGGATCGATGAGTTACGGTCAGCCGCAGAACAAGGGAGTGCCGAGGATCAGTACAACCTGGGCTTGCGATATGAGAACGCCTTACCGAAAGACCATAGGGAAGCCGTTCGGTGGTACCGTATGGCGGCCACCCAGCGACATGTCGGTGCCTTCTATCGGCTCTGCGTGCTGTCTGACATCGGTCGAGGGATACCCCAAGATTATCAGGAAGCTCTACGGTGGTGCCACCTTGCCGCGGACCAGGGGCACGGACCAGCGATGTTCGTAATCGCCACCTATCATGAAAAGGCACGAGGCGTTCCCAAGGATGCCGTCCAGGCTTACCAGTGGTACAACTTGGCGGCGGCTAACGGGCAGGAAGATGGAGCGAAGTGGCGAGATCGTCTGGCTACAAACATGACACCAGCCCAAATAGCACAAGCACAATTCCTCGCACGGAACTGGAAACCCAAGACCCACAATTCAGTTCAAGAACAGTAGCCCATGGGTTTCTCCAGCCTGATCTTTGTAATCTGAGCCCCCCCAACTGAGATACACTTCTTGAAGTCGGCTTATTCCTGTCGCCACTCATACAGTAGGCTACACGGACGCCTTTGGAGAACGTGATCGCCTTCAAGGCTCTCCATCAATCTACCCCTTACCCCGCGATTGGCCCGCTTGAAGTTGCGCCCTCCCGCTGCGTAGGATATCGTCCTATGGTTCGCTAACTGGCCAGCAGATATTGATCACATTCACAATCATTCAGAATGGCTCACCGGCTACCCTACCAGTATGTGACTCTCTTAGGATTTCTCCTGGCGTCCTTTCTCGCATCAGGCTGCACCGGGCCCCCTTCTAGTCCACCACAACTACTCATTGGCGAACCAGCCGTGAGCGAATTTCTCAAGCGTGCTCAGGCCGGTGATCCCACCGCTCAAAATGAATTGGGCATACTGTACAGCGAAGGACGAGGTCTTCCACAAAACTACCTTGAGGCTAAGGATTGGTTCAAAAAATCCGCCGATCAGGGACATGCAGGTGCTCAAGTCAACCTTGGAACGCTCTATTCGCTCGGGCAGGGTGCACCGTATAGTGACCATATGGCGTTGTTCTGGTTTCAGAAAGCAGCTGAACAACGAAATGCGCTCGCATTTGCCAAACTTGGAATGATGTATGAACGAGGGCGCAGTGTGCCTCAGAGTCTTGTGGAAGCGCACATGTGGTATAGCCTTTCAGCTGCCTATGGTGAGAAACGAGCCGCTGAATCACGCGACACCATTGCCACACGGATGACTCGCAGCCAGATTACCGAGTCCGAAGAACGGGCCAAGAAATGGACACCCACCCGACGTTGAATTCCGATCTTTTTTGACGACAGTATCCTACTGTCGCTCTAATCTGTTACACGATACCCTCTTAGGCAGAATCCAGAATTTGCATCGTAAGGACGTTAGAACGATACAGCGCCAGTTCTTACAGAGCGTGGCAGGGGCCAAGGCGAAGCGGGTCTCACTTGTAGAGGATAGAGCAACCAGGTTAGCCTGGATTCTTCACCCGGCCAACCTGGTTCGAATTTTAGTTTAGAATGTGGAGATTGAAATACACGGGAGGTTGGATTGTGGCCAAAATCTGTTTATTGGCCACCCTTTTTCATGAGGGAGTCCATTGCCCCTCCCATTCCGCCACCCGAGGAAGACAATGAAGACAATTGGTCTTTCACCTGTTTGATCTTATTCATATTCTTTTGGAGGTCATCCACATTCTTTTGCATTTCGACCAGCGAACTCCCCATCTGCGTGACTGAGTCCTTGATCCCCAAAAGCCCCTCGGCAGATGCCACATGTAACGACACCCCTCCCAGAACGAATCCGAGCAGGAATGCAGGAACCGCGAACATGGACAGGGAACGTGCGTTAGTCATGGGACCCTCCTTGGTTATCTAGGGCGCTCTACATACGCAGCGCTCGATAGAACCGAGCACTCTCCTCTTTTCATTTCCAACAACCGCAACGAGAACTGGTGTGGGACAGGAGTGTTCGCGATGAAATCAGTGTTAGAAAATTCCGGCCTGTTTCTGAAGCCATCGGACGTACTTCACGATGTGGTCCACATCACCAGGCTTGACAGCATCGATCTTCGGCATGTCGCCAAACTGCCAATGATGAGCCTTTACTCCGTTGGCCGCAGCTCGCTGAAACGCTTCATCGCCGTGATGATTTGGCTCATAGACCTTGTGAAGAAACGACGGGCCTTGAGCAGTTCCGACTCCGCCGATCCCATGGCAGAGTGAACAGTTGGCGTTGAATTTCTGCTCTCCTTCCCGTAATTCCACCGGTGCAGAGCCCACGGTACCCGTTCCCTTTGGCTCTCCCTCATGTTGGCTACACCCTGATGTGGCACCAAGAATCACGGCAACAAGACTCATGCACAGAATTGGTGATGATTTCATAGATCTTGACCGCTTATCCGAGTCGAACTATTGGCTCAACATACCGCATACTGAATCGGATCCACAACTCCCGCCTCCGAAAATCCCCGTTTCCGAATCACACAGCTGTCACATTGCCCACAGGCAATCGCCCCGATTGGGTCATAACAACTATGCGTAAGATGGAAGGGAACGTTCAAGGTGAGGCCAAGCCGGATAATCTCTGCCTTCGACATCCGAAGCAATGGCGTTCGAATCTCAATGCCCCTGCCCTGCATGCCCGCCTTTGTTCCTGCTTGCAGGGCTGCCTCCACAGCTTGGATGAACTCCGGACGGCAGTCGGGATAGCCGGAATAGTCAATTACATTGGCGCCGAAGTAGATGATCGAAGCCCCAAGCACTTCTGCGTGAGCCGCAGCCAAAGACAGAAAAATGAGGTTTCGGCCTGGGACGTAGGTGACAGGCACATCCCGGCTCCGTTCAGATTCGGTCCGAAGCTTCGGCACCGAGAGATTGCCGGTCAGAGCCGATCCACCGATCGTCCCTAAATCGACGTTGATCACCACATGCTCGTGAGCTGCCAGAGCCGTCGCCACCTGTCTCGACCGCTCAACCTCCACCGCGTGACGTTGTTGGTATGCGATGGTCAGCAAGTACAGCGCATATCCATCGCGCCGTGCAATGGCTGCCGTGACAGTGGAGTCCAATCCGCCACTGGCAAGAACGACCGCTCGTTCTAAAGTCTGCCCATTCATGATGGAGAAGGAAGGATGCAGGGTGAAGGGAGAGGGAACGTTTTAAGCTAGTCGCGATCCTCTTCGCGTTCAATTTTCTCCAGCAATTCTACGCGCGATTGGCACTCCACACAGAGCTTGGCAAAGGGAACTGCCTGGAGACGCTTTTCGCTAATCTCAATCCCGCATTCGGCACAAATCCCATACGTCCCTTCGTGTAACCGAGTGAGGGCTTCATCGATCGACTGGCGTCGGCGATTACGCATCTCCATCAATGAAATGCCAAGTTCTCGTTCAAGATCCATTAAGGCTTGGTCGCCGACATCACGCGCTGACTCGAGACGCCGCTGCTGATCTTCAGTCAAAGACTGCCCCAGACTCTCTTCGATCTCTCTAATAATCTCTTGGCGTTTGGCAAGGAGCATTTTCTGAAGCATTTCCTGCCGCCGTTCACGCGCTTCCCGCTCTTTTGCCGTTTCCTTAGGCCGCACTGGTACCGTTATCTCGACCTGGGACGTCGCCTTGGGCACCACGGCTGCCGCTGTGGTCGCCGGCTGTGACTTCTTGATCACAGCGTCCACGGATTTCGTCTTCACCTCGCCCTTTTTCTTTGCCGGCATTTTCGTTGCCATAAGAGATTCCGCTCCAGAAATAAGATGCGTGGTTGAGGGACCGAAAAATTCCGGCTTCTATATCACGCCCTGTGCCCCTAGAACAAGAGGTCTCGAAGAACGCGTGAAGCTAGGGATAGGTAATGGTTGAATGGACATCGTACCCGGCGAGTTTATCGCGTCCCCTTAAACTCTTCAGTTCAACCAAAAAATCGAGTCCGACAATCGTGCCACCAAGCTGACGAACAAGATTGACCGTTGCCTCTGCCGTTCCTCCGGTTGCCAATAAGTCGTCGATGATCAGGACAGGCTCTCCGATTTGGATCGCGTCACGGTGCACGGCAAGACTGTTCTGGCCATACTCAAGACTATATTTCACTTCGTAACAATCAGCCGGAAGTTTTCCAGGCTTGCGAGCCAAAACAAATCCAGCTCCAAGGCGGGCGGCAAGAATCCCACCAAAAATAAACCCCCGCGACTCAATTCCGACAACTTTGGTGATCCCTCGATCCTCATACCGAGCTGTCAATTGGTCGGCAAGACTCCGAAGTGCGGCAGGGTTTTTTAGGAGTGTGGTGATGTCATAAAAGAGAATACCGGGCTTCGGAAAGTCCGGCACTTCTCGAATGAGTGCCTGATAGTTGATGGTGGTCAAGGGGTTTAGAGCAAGTCTGCCTGTGTCATAGCTTTTCTGCCGATGGTGTTGCGAAGCCGAACTAAGGCCGCCATTTCGATCTGTCGAACGCGCTCGCGAGTCAGTCCCATGGTCTGGCCAATTTCTTCGAGCGTCTTCGCCTCGTCTCCATCGAGTCCAAACCGTGACACAATAACAGTTTGTTCTTTCTCAGGCAACTCCCTCACCCACGCCATCATTTCCGTCCTCCGCCGAACCCCATCAGCGGTCTCATCTGGCGAGAGCCCAACGGGATCCTCGATCACATCGCGCAGAAAAGTATCAGTGTGGTCATTAAGCGGACTATCGAGCGAGCAGGTCGTGCGCACCAACTGCTTCAGGTCTAATACCTCTTCTTCCGATGTCTTCATCTTGGCGGCCACTTCGGCCGCCCTCGGCTCCCGCCCGAGCGCTTGCACCAACTGCTCGACTCGATTTAGATAACGATTAAGACGCTCCACCACGTGGACAGGCAAACGCACCAGCTTACCTTGATTAATGATCGCCCGCTCGATGTATTGCCGGATCCACCAGGACGCGTACGTGCTAAACCTGAAGCCCCGCTTGTAATTGAATTTTTCAACTGCTTTGATCAGTCCTAAATTACCTTCCTCCACAATGTCAGAAAACGGAAATCCTCGGTGCATGTAGCGTTTCCCGATGCTGATGACAAGCCGCAAATTCGATTCGATCATCTGTTGCCGAGCTTGCTCATCACCGGCCATCACTCGTTTACCGAGCTGCTGTTCTTGCTTGAAGGTCAGCAGTGTCGATCGACGAACCTCCCGCAAGTAGCTCTTCAGAGTGTCAAGTCCTTCTGATCGACCAGTTTCTCGCTCGGCCTGATCAGATGCGCTCGCAGATTCTGAGGCGTCCATATCATCGACGGTGTGCCGTCGAGCTTCGCTCAACTCGGATTCCTCTTCTTCCTGTCGACTCATGACTCCTCGTTCCCTACTTCCAAATGTCGAAGTGCAAATACCGGCCGGTTGCCATACCCCATTCCACTGCAATCTTCCTGACATGCGAAGCCGGAGGACCGACTTTCAATTCTCGCAGAAGGTCTTCAATCACCGTTTTCCCACCCTCGACCTCCAACTCAACTCGGCCATCGTCGAGATTGCGGACGCCCCCCACCAGATTCAGCCTGGTGGCGGTACGTGCCGCGAACGCACGAAACCCTACTCCTTGCACACGACCGAGCACGAGAATGTGCGCGCGAACCAACGGTTCATCGACCGATTGAGTCATCTGGCTCTACTACAATCATGACTCGTCAACTGCGAGGCGTGGCGTTGCTCAGCGGATACTCTCACACCTCTTCAGATGCGTCACGCGTTTTACATTTCCAGGCTAGTAACTGAGCCCACGACATAGACTTTATAAACGATCAACACGAGCAATATATGACATACCTGAATGAATGGACCGTTCGCAGAACGTGCAGTTTGTCATGGAAGAAACACACCGTTGGGTTCCATCCATTCAATGCCAATCGCGATCGAGAGTTGCCGGGAGAACTGATCCGAACGAGGTAAAAACAGACAAGAACTATTGGAGGCCTTTATCGCGTTGCCCTTGACCTGGAAAGAGTAGGTTTCTGGCGGAGGAAGCTTGGTTTGGTCGGGGCGAGAGGATTTGAACCTCCGACCCCTGCGTCCCGAACGCAGTGCGCTACCGGGCTGCGCTACGCCCCGACAAGACCAAGCGGACAAATTGAGTGTCTGATTGTCTTACAAGACAGGGGTAAAAGGCAACCCATGAGCTTCAGCCACACCTCGATGAACAACTTTTCCATCTTTAAGGTTAACCCCCTTCGCCAACCACGGATCAGCATGAATCGCTCGATCCACTCCATCAGACGCGAGCCGCAGCAGATACGGCAACGTCGCATTGGTCAGCGCGTAGGTGGCTGTGCGAGGAACGATTCCCGGCATATTGGCGACACAATAATGCACGACGCCATCAACGACATAGACAGGCTCCGAGTGAGTCGTCGGTCGTGTGGTCTCAACACAGCCCCCCTGATCGACAGAAACATCCACGATCACCGATCCAGGCTTCATCCGTGAGACCAGCGAACGAGACACCAGCGTGGGTGCCTTGGCTCCGGGGACCAGCACGGCGCCGATAACAAGATCTGCTGAGCACACAGCCTCATCAATAGTAGTGGAGCTCACAGCCCGCGTGATAATCCGGCCCTGGTACTGATCATCGAGGTGCCGCAACCGTTCAACATCCAAATTGATCACCGTCACCTGGGCTCCCATCCCGACCGCGATGCGAATCGCCGAGCTTCCAACGATCCCGGCTCCAAGCACGACGACCTTGCCCGGCTCCGTCCCCGGAACCCCTCCCAGCAGGACACCCCGTCCTCCATGGATTTTCTCCAGATAGTGGGCACCGACCTGCACCGACATCCGCCCGGCAATTTCACTCATGGGCTTGAGCATCGGAAGACTGCCGTCTTTAGATTCGGTCGTTTCATAGGCAATAGCCGTGACCTTCCTATGCAGGAGCTCTTTAGTCACATCCGCGAGTGCGGCGAGATGTAAAAAGGTGAACAGGACCTGGCCCGGACGAAACAGATGGCACTCGGAAAGCAACGGCTCTTTAACCTTCACGATTAAATCAGCTCTCTTGAATGCCTCCTCTTTCGAACCGACAACCGAGGCTCCAGCCTTGCGATACTCATCATCGCTAAATCCACTGCCCTGCCCGGCAGACGATTCGAGCCAGACATCATGCCCACTTTGCCGAAGGGTCGCTGCACCCTCCGGCGTCAGACTGACTCGATACTCATGATCTTTAATTTCCTTCGGGACACCGATGACCATAAAGGTTCCCCCTTCCGACTATGAGTGCTGCAGGCCTAATTCTGTCATTATACATGGATCCACAAAGTGATCGGGTTGACCACCACACCATCTACCTGCGCTGCCCGTGGACAGTCTGGAAAAGTCTGTTGTATGATGCACCCTTCGGTGTGGTTTATCTGGAGGTGAAGATGGACTCCTGGAGCGAATCGTGTCAGGCCTGCGGAGCCGGCAACGGTCCACTGACAAAGTTTTCCCTGGGAAAAGACTTTTTCGGCCGCCCTTATGATCGCCTGTCTCCGTTATCAGATCAAAATCCAAAATGGTATTGCACCCCGTGTTCGATACACAAAAACTTACAACGAGACTTTCGTGATATCAGCACTGAATTCGACAAGTTACGTGCTAACCACGTATCGGAACTCGCGAAGAGCGACGAGTTCCGACGAGCATCATTGCGGTTACATGAAATCTTGACTATCCTGAACGCAACCCAGCACCCATCTCCGTTCTTAAAGGACGACGATGTGACGCTCCTGATCGAACGACTCAATACCCTGACGATGCCCGTCTAGCCGCTTAACCCAATGCCATCATTTCAACGGCATATCTTCATCTGTACGAATCAGCGTCCAAAAGACGATCCTCGCGGCTGTTGCGCGAACTTAGGTTCGGAAAAGCTTCATGCACGCTTCAAGAGCGAAACGAAACGGTTAAATCTCAAAGGGGTCGTCCGAGCAAACAAAGCCGGCTGCCTCGATCATTGTGACCTCGGCCCAAGTGTCGTGGTCTATCCTGAAGGCGTGTGGTACTGGGTCAGTACGGAGGACGATGTCACAGAGATCATGGAGCGGCACGTGCTGAACGGGGAAATCGTCACCCGATTGCTCATGCCCGACCATCCAGTTCCGGAACAGCTGGCACCGCTCAAGAGACCATAAGGTTTCCCTTCGATACCTCTATACATCCATGCCAACTGAAGACAAATGGAAGGCCAACATGGAAAAGGTGGCCTTCACCAAGCAGTTTCCAGGACTCACGCTTGACTGGAACGTCTGCGAGCGCAAAACGATTGAAGCCGTGATCCCCTTGACCGGAAAACCGAGTGCCACGGTCATCGTGTTTACCGATGGGTCGTTTACGGTCGCTCCTCTACCGGCGCCGGAACCGTGGGAGTTGGGCCAGGCCCTGGTGGATGCCAGGAAACATCTGGAACCCAAACACGCACAAGCATATGAGGACTATGACCGTCTGGTGAAGAAGGATAAGGAAGCGCTTCGCTCGGCTCGGCTGGAAAAGATCATCGGTGCGATTCAGAATAATCTCGAACAGATTCCTGAGCTCAGAGATCGGCTCAAAGAACTCGTCAAGGAATGGAAATGAGCAGCCTGCCGAAAAAAAATATGTTCGAGATCTTCTCTCAAGGCCTCTTTGAAGGAGTCAAGCCCATGTTAGTCATTCGTGATCACCTCGTTCGCCATCCCGACCGCTGTACTCACCAGGCCCTCTGTGTGCCTATTTGTCCCACCAGCGCCTGGCTCTCCACACCACCTTACAAGTTCGATCCATCGCGCTGCCTTGAAAGCTGCCGGCTCTGCCTGGATGCCTGCCCATCACAGGCGATCTATGCCGTCTTCAAGAAGGGCGACAAACTGTTGGAGCCGCAGAAAAAAACAGGGTAAGACGAAGGCCTGCAGATCGTCACAGGATCTGCTTGCGTAAATGCCCCCAATAGGCAGTTCCGGCGTATGCGCACGCAGCAGTACCTGTCGTCATAGCTATGATCTGATAGACCTTGCTGCGCGGGATTTTGAGCTTCACGGTGGGATTCAACAGATCGGGGGAATTCATGGCAAGCTTGAGCGATTCTCCGGCAGAGAGGATCGGCCACATGCAAGCGAGTCGTAGTCGGGTTTCATAACGCGGAATCGCCATTGTGTAAAGCCAGCCCTGATCAAGGTGCTCGACCGCCAGATGGATAAGCTTGCGGAGCACAGGTCTGAAGCGAGGAAGATTGGTCTGCTGCAACAGGTCCTGCGGCTTCAGTCCAGCTTCCTCGAGCATCATGTCTGGAATATAACAACGCCCCTTTTGCAGATCATGAGCAATATCCTTGACAATGTTCGTCAGTTGCAGTCCCTTGCCAAATCGTACTCCAACTTCCGACATCTGCTGAATATTCCAGTTCGCCAGCGCCTTGCGATGAGCGCACATGAGATCGGTCCAGAACTCACCGACACATCCGGCCACATGGTAGGTGTAACGGTCCAGATCATCAACGGTCTTGAGCGCAGTGAGATCCTCCACGGAAGCCCCAGGGAACGTGCTCAAGTCCATTTCCATTCCTTGCGTCAAGGTCGTCATCACCCGCTGAATCCTACGTCGGTCGTCCAGCGAACAGGTGAGCAAAAGTCGGAAACACACGTCCAACCTTTCGAGCAGGGTTCGTTCAGCCGACACTTGTTGGAGCGGTCCCACAGCCTGCTGAATCGTACGGATCTGAGCCCAGTCGAGCTGCTCACCGAGAAATTGCTCTCTGAAGCGGTGAAGAAAGCTGAGACGACGCGATCGGTCGATCAATCCCGTATCGGCGATCGTATCGGCGGCCCGGGCAAAGAGATACGCCAATCCTACTTGATCACGAACATTCGCCGGCACGACAACTAACGTTGTGTAAAACAGACGGGAGACTTGCTTGAGAAGGTCACGGAGCAGCTCGTACTTGGAGGAGACGGTTGTCGTAGAGAGATCCATTACCTGACCTCCAATAATCCTTCCATCCCCTTATCTCGATGACTAAGCATAGGCCACAGCCGTTTGTCACAAAAGAACAGAAAGAGCCCAGGCTGAGTCGGAAGGAATTTCGCGATGATAGTTTTACCTGCGCCAACGTCCTGCTCGATCAAAAGGCCGGCCGAGAGCTCCTTCATGACGAAGTTATGGGGTATGAATGTCGTACGACTCGTTAGGGTCAACTCAACTGGTTTCCCGCTCTCCACGACCAGATGGTTCGGTGAGTAGGAATAACTGTCGAGAATAACGGTAGCCCGTTGAACTCCATCAGGAAAAATGGAGACAATGATCGGCGGGCCTGGCATGAAAGCATCTGCAGCTAATCCAGCCGACGTAGGCACTAGAGTCAACCAACTCCCTATCACCAGCGTCCAGAAGCATTTTGCACAAACCCTCATGATAATGGCTTTCTAACAGGAGCGTCGGGAGACGGTCAAGGTTATCCACGTACTTTCAGAGACTTCACACATCTTGACTTTGAATAATGAGGTCTTACTTCTAATTCCATGCCCCATATGACTGACAGTGTATCGCAGGCATTGGATTTGTGTATAATCATGGCAGTTCAGCTCGTTGCCTCACATGAGGCGACCGATTGTTTCCAAGGAGGCTCCTGATGAAGTGGCTTAAAGGCATAGGGCTGCTACTGATCGCAAATATTCTCATCATGGTGACGCTGTCGATCACCATCCCCATTGTGATCAATGTGATCTTACCGATGTTCGGAATCGATGTCCGCGGTTCCGTCGATCTGACATCGTTGGTATGGGCTGCCATGTTTGGGTTTGGCGGCGCATTCATCAGTTTGGCATTCTCAAAGCAAATGGCGCGAGCCATGCTTGACTGCCAGCAGATCACCCAACCTCGTTCTCACGCTGAACAGGTCGTTTATGGTTCCGTCCGGGAAATCGCCCAACGTTTGAATATCACCATGCCCGAGGTATGGGTCTACAATTCTCCCGATCCCAATGCCTTCGCGACGGGACCAAGCAAGAACAACTCGATGGTGGCGGTCTCAACCGGATTACTGGAGAACCTGAAGGAAGATGAGGTGAAGGCTGTTCTGGCTCATGAAATGGGCCACGTCTATAATGGCGACATGTTCGCTACGACCATCCTGGCCGGGCTGATGAACACCTTTGTGTATTACATCGCCATGTGGGTACGGCGTTTCTTTGCGGAGCGGGATCAGGCAGCCTTGGGTTTCGGCCTGTCACTGGTACTACAGGTCATTGTCAGCATCCTGGCCTCCGTCGTCATCAGTTGGTTTTCACGTCGTCGAGAATTTGGAGCCGATGCGTTTGCCGCCAAGGTTTACGGGAAAGACTCAATGATCGGTGCGCTCCGAGCGATTGATCGATGGGTGAATCGCGCTCAATTCCAATACTCCACGCAGGACGCACTTGCAACGATGAAAATCTCAGGCAATGCCGGTGGGTTCATGAGCTTATTCTCAACGCACCCGCCGCTTGAGGTACGGATCGCAGCGCTGGAGCGGCTTTAACCATTTTTCTTAAAAAACACGATGTGGGCGCGGTACTGATCTATGGCCGCGCCCAAGATCGTACTTCCCCGAGAAATGTTGGCCTCAAGGGCACGCTCAATGTCGGGGTCGTTAATCTCGACTATATACCGGTCCTGAATGTTCGTTCTCACCGGCCCCCCAGTCACCTCCCGTGGCATGAAGATTTCTTTCCAGACTTCTTTTTCAACCAAACACACATCCCGAAACCGTTCATAAAGCAAAGCTAGTTTGTCCGGATCTGTGATTTTCACATGCTCTCCCATGAGTATCCTTTCTCCAGAAATCTACCTGACCAACTTCTGTTCAGGAGACCAGGCAGGGACACTATCTGCAATGGTAAAACGCAGCGCGCCGACGTGGTTTACGGCGTGAAATGGTTGTTGGCCTAGCGGCGAAATATAGATCTTCGCCACATAGTTGCCCGCAATCCATCGTGCGCCTGGCCGTTTCAACTCAAGGTATCCATATCGTTCATGTCCTGACACCTCCAATACATCTTTCCCTAACGGCCCCTCATTCAACTGGCCACCCAGTTCCTCCAAATACCATTGCACAGAAAATTGTGCGGGATCTTCCAAAGGGGCTACTTCAAAAACAATATAGATTGCTGGAATCTCCGGCGTGAATTTCGAACCTGGTTCGATCGGTTTCAGTCGCGGATCCTGGGTATACCACCCTTTACGTCCAAACGTATCCCATTCTACCTCAAACGCTTTCGCCATCTTGATCCAAGTAAAAAGCGACTGTGGAACGTCTTTTTCCTGATGGTCGAAGGATGGGCTTTGGGTCGATCCAACCTCCGTGGACTCTTGTGCTTTGGAAGGCAAAAGATCTTTGGCCGTCCCAACCGACACAGAGAAAATGACGGTGCACACAACACCAGCGGCAAAGCAGCCCGTTGCCAATCTCTCTTCTGGAAGATCATCAGCCATAGAGTTTATCGTACAGAGGAACATCATAGGAGGCAATGACTGCCGGCCATCATCCGATGAATCCTTGTGCCATGTCGATTCTATGGTAGAGTGTTCTTGGTTTTCTGATTATGACCGCCCAACCAGTATCACCACATTCAACAGGACATACTCCTGACAACGATTCCGCTCCAATAGGGCCGCACACATCCGGTCGGCGTTTCGGTATTCGAGATGGACTCTTCCAGGCCATCGCCCAAGGGGGAGGAGAGCACTATCTCTCAGCCTTTGCCCTCCTGCTCCACGCGACACCATTTCAGTTGAGCATTCTTTCGGCTATTCCCCAACTCTTAGGTACATGGGCTCAGTTGGTTTCCGTCAAAGTTGCCCACTGGTTCCCCAGCCTAGCCTCTCAAGTCTTCTGGGGCATCATCGGACAATCCTTGTCTTGGATTCCCATTCTTGCACTGCCCTTGCTCTACCCCGACCAAGGGCCGTGGCTGCTCATCGCAGCCGTCGCCGTGTATTTCACCTTCACGCATTTCACCTCTCCTGCATGGAATAGCCTCATCACCGACTTGCTTGAATCCAATGAACGGGGCACCTACTTCGCCAGACGATCACGGACGATTGCACTGACCAGTTTTCTCGCACTCTGTCTGGCTGGGGCCCTTTTGAGCGTCTTCGAGCAACAGCAACTCCTTTGGGTCGGCTTTGCCGTCATATTCCTCGCAGCTGGACTCTGCCGTAGCACATCGGCGCTCCTACTCATGAAGGTGAGGGGCTTACCTTCTCATGAGCCGAGCGACAATCCAACGGGCTTTCTGATCTTTCTCCGTACTGGCATGTCTGAAAATTTTCGCCACTTCCTTCTGTTTTCAGGTCTCATGCACTCGGCTGTGTTGGTTGCCGGACCCTTCTTCGTGATCTATCTGCTTCAGGACCTGCATCTCGCACACTGGCAATATGGAACCTGGCTGGCCGCCGGTATCATCGGCCAATTTCTGACCTTGCCAGCCTGGGGACAGTTCGGCGATCGCTTTGGGAATAAGGCGTTGCTCACCTTCACTGGGCTACTCGTAGCATTTCTACCGATGTTGTATCTGTTCGGGACAGCATGGCCGTTTCTTGTCACCGTTAATTTCTTCGGAGGCGTGGTCTGGGCAGGACTTGGGCTTGGACTGAATAACTACGTCTTCGACGTAGTGCAACCCACGGATCGCGGAAAGGCTGTCGCCATTGCGAGCATCGTGAACGGCATTGGGTGGACCATGGGAACCGTGGTTGGAAGCGTATTAATCGACACGTTACCAAACAAGCTGCAGGCTGGGACTTTGACTCTGGAGCCCGTATCCAATCTCCCGTTTATCTTCTTTCTCTCCGGCCTATTGCGCTTGATCGTCTCGATAACACTTCTCCACACGTTTCATGAGCCTCGTCGTGTGGAGCAGCGTGCCCACCACCACTTACTCTGGGAACTGCCGCTGTTGAAACCCCTGCGACGACTCTCACGCCGAGCGACCAACGCCAATCAGTAAGGACCTACTCCGGAGTCGATAGCACGACTCTTTTCCTCTTGCTTCAGTTTTTCGAACGCCTTATCGGCATTACTTCGGACCTGGTCCGGTGTCACCGTCAACGCAGGCTTCGGGGCTTCGCTGGCACAACCTCCCATCGCCAACAGCACTACCCCTATGCCAGCAGCCCTCAACCCCTTCTGAAACCCCGTCATCCATGTCACCTTCTCCGACATATACACCCTCCCTTTCATCATGATCGCCGTACAATTCGTATCCTCATCATACCATCCCTTTCTCCGAACACCATTCCCATCCATCTCGTTGACTCATTGAAACCAAGAGGGTATGCTTCGAAGTCCATCTCAATCACTAATCCATGAGGCCTCCCATGTCACTGTCCGATCGCTTGACCGAAGACCTCAAGCATGCGATGAAATCACGGGATCAACTTCGCATGGATGTCATCCGTATGGTTAAAGCCGCCGTCCTGAACAAAGAAGTGGAGTTGAAGCGGGACCTTGATGATGCTGAAATGAGCCGCGTGATGACAACTCTCGTCAAACAGCGCCGGGAGTCCGTCGAACAATTTGAAAAAGCTCAACGGACGGAACTGGCGGCCAAAGAACGAAAGGAAATCGAAATTATCGAGTCCTACCTCCCCAAACCGCTCTCCCCTCGAGAGCTCGAGGCCATTGTCGCAACGGCCATCGCAGAGACAGGCTCCCACACCCACAAAGATATGGGAATCGTCATGAAGGCTGTGATGGCCCGCCTCGCTGGGCAGTCCGTCGACGGCAAGCTAGTCAGCGACCTGGTCAAAAGCAAGCTTCCTAATCGTCTCTAGAATCCTTTGCTATACTGAATCTTATTCCATGGGTGGCTTTAGTTTCGTCTACTCTTAGCCGTTAAGAAGTGGTATGGCGATCCTCATAGTCGATGACTCTCCCGACCAGCATCTCTTACTGCGGTCTATCCTGACAAAGGCCGGCCATGATGAGATTGTCACGGTTGATTCGGCCCGGGCAGCCTTTACGGCCTTAAACTTTGACGGCCCGCCAATATCGGTCAAGGTTGACTTGATTCTGATGGATGTCCTCATGCCCGACATCGATGGCGTGGCGGCTTGCCGACATATTAAACAGCAGGAGCATCTTCGAGACATTCCAATCATCATGGTGACTGCGAAGAATGACCTCAATAGCCTCAAGGAAGCGTTCTCTGCCGGCGCAATGGATTACATCAACAAACCCGTGAACGGAATGGAGTTGCTTGCCCGCGTGTCCTCGGCGCTCACACTGAAGCACGAGATGGATTGCCGCAAGAAACGGGAAGCGGAGCTTAGCCGCAGCAATGAAGAACTCCAACGCGCCCTTCGCGAAGTCAAAGTGCTTCGCGGGCTAATTCCGATCTGCGCCTCCTGCAAGAAAATCCGTAATGATGGTGGATTCTGGCAACAACTCGAAGAATATATTGGCGAACATTCCGAAGCTGAGTTTAGCCACGGGCTTTGTCAACCCTGCCTCAAAAAGCTTTATCCTGGCGTTTATCAAGACTAGCTGTTACGGTTTAGAAGCTTCTTGCCACAAGACTGTGTGATTTTATGAGCATCCTCATCGTCGACGATTCCGCAGATGATCGACTCCTGTTGCAGACCATTTTGTCGGCTGCCGGCTATGAAAATATTCTGACAGCAGATTCCGCCGCAGCCGCGTTTAAGCATCTCGGCCTGGACGGAGGTAAGCACAGCGGCGGGCAAGTCGATCTGATCCTCATGGATATTTTGATGCCGCAGATGAGTGGCATCGAAGCCTGTCGCCAGATCAAAGCTGCCGACCGATTCCGAGACGTTCCGATTATCATGGTCACCGTCAAGACCGATCCGGTCGATCTTCAACTCGCGTTCGCCGCCGGAGCCATGGATTACGTCGCCAAACCGGTCAACAAGGTCGAGCTCCTGACCAGAGTACGGTCGGTGCTCCGGCTTGTCCACGAAATCGACCGCCGCCGCGCACGTGAGCAGGAACTTCTCGAGGTCATGCGCCAACTCCAAGAGGCCAATCAGATGTTGCTCCGTCTCTCCTGCTTGGACGGATTGACTGGTATCACCAATCGACGCCAGTTCGATGACTTTCTGGATCAGGAATGGAGGAGAGGGGCGCGCGAGTCAACTCCGGTGTCGCTGATTATGTTCGATATCGACCGATTTAAAAATTATAACGACGCCAAAGGCCACACAGCCGGCGATGAATGTCTCAAACAAGTCGCTGCGGCAATTTCGAGCTCTGTGAATCGGCCTGGCGATTTGGTTGCCCGTTATGGCGGAGATGAGTTTGTGACGGTCCTGCCCGGCACAGGCATCGATGGCACAGCACAGGTCGCGGAAAATCTGCGCCGCCGGGTTGAATCCTTAGGCATGAAGCACACAGATGGGGAACTCGTGACGATCAGCGTCGGATATGCCTGCATGGTCCCCAACAGAAACTCTTCTCCTACCGATCTCATCAGGGCCGCCGATCAGGCCCTCTATCAAGCGAAACAGGAGGGACGCAATCGGACCAAATCGGCCAGTATCCTGTCGCTGGTCCAAGAGTCACACGACAACTAGAAACCGCCCCAACTATTCGCGGGGCATTCACACCCCCATGTCACGCCACCCACGGGAACGACATCAAAAAGCGAGTCCCGCAACCATGCGACCTACTCAGCATTCTCGCTCTAAGACCAGACGAACCGCTTCCCCTGAACAGAAACTCTCCGAGCGAACACTCCCCTTATTCGAGCAGAGTGCGACCACACTGCTCAGGCAATATCAAGGCACACTCCGCAAACTGACGCAAAGTAAGGCCTTGAACAGCGGCGACATACCTCGCGTCTTTTCCGCTATTTCAGAGGCGTGCTGCAGCATGTTGCACGTCAAACGCGCCAGCCTCTGGCTGCTGACTAAAGAGCGCACTGCCATCGCACTGATCGACGCGTGCACATCCGGGCGACAGCACTCCACCCCTTCTTTCGTGTTCCAGCTCTCGGACTGGCCTGCACATCTTCGATCGCTGACGCGCACACATCGCACCATCGCAGTTCACGATATTTCCCGAAATCCACGTTTCAAGGAACTAGCACCGTGGTACCTATCCTGCTTCCGCATCAATGCCATGCTGAGTGCGCCGATCAGGCAGAACGGAAAGCTCGTGGGAGCACTCTGTGCCGAGTCCATCGGCGCACCTCGGCGATGGACTCGACATGAAGAAGACCTCATCAGCCTACTCGCAACCATGATATCCCTTGCCTTAGAAGCGGCTGAACGGCGAGAAGTAGAACAAGCCCTCCGTGTCGCCAAGGAAGCCGCCGAAGTAGCCAACCGCGCCAAGAGTGATTTTCTCGCCAGCATGAGTCATGAGATCCGCACCCCCATGAATGCCATCGTCGGGATGGCTGATCTCCTCTGGGATACCCCGCTCACACCAGACCAACGGAAGTATCTACGGATCTTCCGCCGTGCGGGTGGCACACTCTTGAATCTGATCAACGATATTTTGGATCTCTCAAAAGTCGAAGCCGGCCGGTTGGAATTGGAGTCCATCGCATTCGACCTGAATGAAGTCATCGATAAGGCCATCGATATATTGGCGATGCGAGCCAACGAAAAGGGGTTAGAGCTTGCCTGCCATGTGGATCGGAATGTGCCGTGTCAGTTAGTCGGTGACCCAATGCGGCTAACGCAGATATTGATCAATCTCATCGGTAATGCCCTTAAATTTACCGAAAAAGGCTCGGTTGTGGTTCAGGTCACCAACGATTCCGATCGGAACATGCCCGGTGCTGTTCGGTTTTCTATAACCGACACCGGAATCGGGATCCCGTCCGACAAACTCGTCTCGATCTTCGACAATTTTACGCAGGCACATGCGTCAACGACCAGGCAGTACGGAGGGACCGGACTCGGCCTCGCGATCACCAAACGCCTTGCCGAACATATGAACGGACGGATTTGGGCTGAAAGTATTGTGGGAACGGGGAGCACCTTCCACTGCTCTCTCCTCCTTCAGGCTCAAGCAGAACCGTTCCATGAGAAATCTGCAACGCCGATCAACCTTGAGGGAATCAGAGTTCTGGTAGTGGACGATCATCCCACCAACCGCCTCATACTCCGTGAACTACTGAGTGCCTGGGGGGCTCAGGTGACAGAGGCGAGCGACGGGATGACTGCATTGGTCGAACTGCGCCAAGCATCTGAACGAGAACAGGCTTACGAGCTTGTGCTCCTCGACTGCCGCATGCCCGAAATGAACGGCTTTCATGTGGTAGAACAATTGAAATCCCAGCTCGACGGGAGTTGCCCAACCGTCATCATGCTGACCTCTGATCATTGGGCAGACGATATCGCACGGACGTATGACCTCGGTCTCGGCGGGTATCTGATTAAACCCATCCGACGGTCCGATCTCATGCAAACTATCGGGATTGCCCTCGGGCGGATGAAAGGAACACCGACGACGAGTGTAGAAGTCACAGCACCACCATCGACGGCTCTAACGCGTCCATTACGTGTATTATTAGTTGAAGATTCCCCGGACAACCAACTGCTTGTACGCGCATATCTGACGCCGACCGACTACTTCCTTGATGTAGCAGAACATGGGGCCATCGCGTTGGATAAATTCAAGTCCGCTCACTACGATGTCGTCCTGATGGACGTGCAAATGCCCGTCATGGACGGCTATGCCGCGACAAGGGCCATCCGCTTGTGGGAACGGGATCATGATCTACCACCCACACCGATTATCGCTCTCACCGCATTGGCCCTCAAGGAAGAAGGGGCCCGCATCTTTGAAGCAGGCTGCAACACACACCTCACAAAGCCTGTAAAAAAATCGACATTACTGGAAGTGCTTCGAGCGTACAAGGAGCACCTCATCTAGCGATGCACGCCTCACAACCCGAACCAACAGACCAACTCACTGTAGAGATTAGTCGAGACCTTGAAGATATTGTCCCGATCTTTCTAGATAATCGGAAAAAGGATGTCCAGACACTTCGAAGTGCACTGAGTAAGCAAGACCTCAGGACCGTCCAAACTCTGGGCCATCGCATGAAAGGCGATGGAGGCGGATTTGGATTTGATCGAATTTCTGAAATCGGAGCGGCGATGGAACGCGCAGCACAACTCGAGGACCACTCAACAATCGAACAACATTTAATACAGTTGGAAGACTTCCTCAAACGCGTGACAGTGCTCTACCGCTAGAGGATAGAGCACGCGACCTTGTTCATCCGACCCTCAATGGCTCGGACAACGATCCTCACATCGGCAGTCATTTGAAAGGTTCCTCATCCTAAAGCTAAAAGCGGATGTTCTGGAGGTGGGGATCGCTGCAGCACATAGTCGATCGAAAGCATCAACTGTGTCTTGATAATCCGGCCTAATATAGCGATAACCCTGTCTGAGAAATCAGAAGCAGTACATTTCCATCAAGACAAAACACAACCCTAGCCTACCTTGCTTCGAGGGGTACCATTCTGACCAGTTTAGCAAGAAGCATCACGATCGCCACATGCCATCATGCGTCCACAGGCAGTGCCATCGCCGAGGAGACATCAAGTCGAGAATTTTGGAACGCCCTGTTACCGACGATCGTACCTTCCGTTCCTGTGTGATCAAGTACTGGTGGAGACTCTGTAACAGGTTGTGTATAATGAGCCAAGCGAAATGCGACCCTACATTCCTCCCCGTTCTTCAACCGCAGCAATAAGACTGCATACTCATGTGCAGCAAACCCTGCGGGATCCAGAGGTCGCGGTCCTGTTATCCCCTTGGGTGGGGGGCTAGCTCAGTTGGGAGAGCACTACGTTCGCAACGTAGGGGTCGGGGGTTCAACTCCCCTGCCCTCCACCAAATCTTCGCTGTAACTGTGGCTGGCTGGCCAAACAACGCTCGCTTGTACCGGCGGTACATCAGGTGAGGCCTCTCATCATGGCGCCGCCAGATAAACACCTTCCGACATCCTCAAGTTGAGTGTGTACAACAGCTAATTGGCGCTCTAGCGTAATATTTGGGCCTGTTGAATAATAGGGTCGTTGATTGAACGTTTTGCTATACTGCGCCCCGTCCACAGTTGCTTCCCCACCTGGTACCCCTGGAGCTGTT
>LNFM01001229.1_pt1 | contig 123941 bp, 105 predicted proteins | sample 596031 | NCBI WGS metagenome assembly LNFM01 (sample SAMN04254537, study PRJNA301005) | activated carbon metagenome | isolation source: dual media filters at the Ann Arbor, Michigan drinking water treatment plant | place: USA: Ann Arbor | reverse complement strand
CGCTGCGATGCCCTTGCCGAGGGAGGAGACCACGCCGCCGGTGACGAATACGAACCGCGTCATGGACGCCCCTCATAGCGAAGCCGGACGGGCATGGGAACCCGTCCGGCGTGGTGGATGCGAATTGTGGAAAGCCAGCCCCCCAAGCCAGGGGGCGATCATCTCAGTTGTTCGGCACCGTCGGCACGGCCGGGGCGGCCGGTGCCGTCACGGGCGGCACCTGCATGTCCAGGATCGAGCGGCTCGGCGCCTGGCCCTTGCCCAGCATGGCGAGCACCAGGGCCAGCGCCATGAAGATGGTGCCCAGCACAGCGGTGGTCCGCGTCAGCAGATTGGCGGTGCCGCGGCCGGACATGAAGCCGCCCATGCCCTGGGAGGTGCCGATGCCCAGGCCGCCACCCTCGCTGCGTTGCACGAGAATGACCCCGATCAGCGCCAGGGTGACGAGCAGGAATAGGACGAGGAGAAGGTTGGTCATGGCGCGCGCCTTCTAGCGGGTCTGTCACAAGAAGGCCAGCGCACCGGCCGCTTCAACCCGCCGCCGCGGCAAAGTCTCACGCCGCCGCCGCGGCCAAGCCTCACGCAGCCGCCGCGGCCAAGCCTCACGCCGCCGCCGCGGCCAAGCCTCACGCCGCCGCCGCGGCGATCGCCAGGAAATCCGCCGAGACAAGGCTGGCCCCGCCGACCAGCCCGCCATCCACATGCGGCAAGGCCAGGATGGCCTTGGCGTTGCCGGGCTTCATGGAGCCGCCATAGAGAATATGCGTCCCCTGCCCCGCCGCCCCGAAACGCGCCACCAGCGTGTCCCGGATGGTGGCGTGGATCGCGGCGATGTCGGCCTCGGTCGGGGTGCGGCCGGTGCCGATCGCCCAGACCGGCTCATAGGCGATGATGCCGGCGAAATCATCCGGCAGCGACTCGGCCAGTTGCCCACGGACCACCGCCTCCGCCTCGCCGGCCAGGCGCTGCGCCTCCGTCTCGCCGACGCAGACCACGGGGATCAGCCCGGCCGCCAGCGCCGCCTGCACCTTGGCGCGCACCACCGCATCCGTCTCCCGGTGATCGGCGCGGCGCTCGGAATGGCCGAGGATGACATGGGTGGCGCCGGCATCGTGCAGCATGGCGGCGGAGACGTCGCCGGTATGCGCGCCCTTCACCGCCGCGTGGCAATCCTGCGCGCCCACCGCGACCGGCCCGCCGGCCAGCAGGGCCGCGACGGAGGGCACATGCAGGACGGGCGGGCAGATCAGCAGATCGGCGGGCAGCCCGGCGGCACCGGCGCGCACCGCCTCGGCCAGCGACCCAGCCTCCCTCAGCGTGCCATGCATCTTCCAATTGCCTGCGATCAGGGGGCGGATGCCTGGGGTCACGTGCGTCTCCTTCTCGGGTCGGGTTCGCGTAGCAATGCGGCGCCGGGCTGGCAACCGGCCGCATTTCCGGCTACCGGGGCTGGATGATCACCTGGTTCCGCAACCTCACCCAGACTTGGTTCGCCAAGATCCTCTTCGTGCTGCTGGTGCTGTCCTTTGCCATCTGGGGCATCGAGGACACCGTCCGCGGCTTCGGCCAGGAAACCGCCGTCGTCAGCATGGAGGGCGGCGATATCGAGGTGCCGGAGGCGCAGAACGCCGCCCGCCGCGAATTGCAGCGCGTGCAATCGCAGCTCGGCACCGCCTTCGAGGCGGATGAGCCGCTGCGCCGCGCCATCGCCATGCAGGCCGTGGAACAATTGATCGCGGAGCGGGCCCAGCGGGCCGAGGCCGCGCGGCTCGGCATCGCCACGCCGGATACGGCGGTGCAGGCCTATGTCTTCGCCATCCCGAATTTCCAGACCGCCGGGCAGTTCGACCGCCTGGCGCTGGACCAGTTCCTGCGCCAGAGCAGCATGACGGAAGCCCAGTTCCTGCAACTGGTGCGGGACGATCTGCAGCGCATGCAGCTGTCCGGCGCCGTCCGCGCCGGCGCCCCCGCGCCGGACCGCCTGGCCCGCGCCCTGGTGCGCTACGAACAGGAACGCCGCATCGCCCAGGTGGTCGAGCTGCCGCTGCTGGACGCGCCGGAGCCGGAGCCGCCGACGGACGCCGCCCTGGCCCGCTTCCACGCCAACAACCCGGAGCGTTTCTCCTCCCCCGCCCTGCGCGTGGCAACGCTGGCCGTGCTGACCGGGGAGACGCTGGCCGACCAGATCGAGGTCTCCGACGCCGACCTCGCCGCCGCCTACGACGCCCGCCGCGCCCAATTCGAGACGGCGGAGCGCCGCGATCTGCAACAGGTGCTGATGCAGACCGAGGATGCCGCGCGGCAGATCACCGCCGCCTGGCGCGCCAACCCGGATTTCGACGCCATCCAGCAGGCGGCGCAGGCCGCCGGCGGCGCCGCGCTGTCCCTCGGCAACGTGCCCCGCGCCGATCTGCCGATCGAGGCGCTTGCCGAGGCGGCCTTCACCGCCCCGCCGGGCAGCGTGACGGAGCCGGTGCAGTCGCCCTTCGGCTGGCATGTGATGCGGGTGGTCGGGGTGACCCCGGGCGCCACCGCGCCGCTGGCTGAGGTGGCCGACCGCCTGCGCCAGGACGTCGCGCTGGAACGCGCCGCGGACCTCGCCTTCGAACGGGCGAACCGGGTGGAGGATGCTTTGGCCGGCGGCGCTTCGCTGGAGACCGCGGCGCAGGAATTCGGCTTGACCGTGGCCCGCGTGACGCTGGATGCCGAGGGCCGTGACGCGGAGGGTCTGCCCGCCGTGCTGCCGGTGCCCGTCGCGGCCCGCGCCGAGGCCCTCCGCGCCATCTTCGCCGCCGAGCAGGGCCGCGCGCCGCGCCTGCAGGAATTCCGCGAGACGGAAGGCTTCATGGGCATCGAGCTGCTTGAGGTGCGCCCGCCCGCGCTGCGCCCGCTGGAGCAGGTGGAGGCGGATGTCCGCCTGGCCTGGGCCAATGATGCTCGGCGCCGCGCCCAGGAAGAACGCGCCGCCGCCCTGCTCGCCGCCGTCCGCGGCGGACAGACGCTGGAGGCCGCCGCCGCCGCCGCCGGGCTGAACAGCTTCCGCATGGGCCCCTTTGGCCGCCAGCCTGAAGCCGGTGCGCCCGGGCTGACCGTGCCGCGGGAGTTGCTGCCGGTGCTGTTCAACATTCCCGTCAACGAGCCCACCATGGCGCCCACCGCCGCCGGCTTCGCCGTGGCGCAGCTGCTCGAAGTGGTCTCCGCCGACCCGGCGGCGGATGCGGAGGCGCTGGCCAATGCGCGCCGTACGGCGCAGCAGCAGATGGCGGATGACCTCAACGCCGCCTATGTCGCCGCGCTGCGCAACCGCGCCGAGCCGCGGATCAGCCCCACTTTGCTGCAACAGGTCGTGCCATGACGGACCTCTCCAGCTTCGCCGCCTTCGCCGCGGGCCTGGCGGCAGGACGCGGCCAGGTGGTGTTCCGCGAAAGGGTCGCGGACCTGGATACGCCGGTCGGCGCCTATCTCCGCCTGGTGCAGGGCCGGCACAACGCCTTCCTGCTGGAATCGGTGGAAGGCGGCGCGGCGCGCGGCCGCTTCTCCTCCCTCGGGATGGAGCCGGACCTGGTCTGGCGCTGCCGCGACGGGAAGGCGGAGATCAACCGCCATGCCTTGTCCGCGCCACATGCCTTCGAGCCGGACCCTGCCCCGCCGCTGGACAGCCTGCGGAGCCTGGTGAAGGCGACGCGGATGCCGATGCCGGCCGGGCTGCCCTCCATCGCCGCGGGGCTGTTCGGCTATCTCGGCTACGACATGGTCCGCCATATGGAGCGCCTGCCGGACAGCAACCCGGATGTGCTCGGCATCCCCGAGGCGGTGATGATCCGCCCGACGCTGGTCGCCGTTTTCGACCATGTGCGGGATACGCTGACGCTGGTCACACCCGTATGGCCCGAGGCCGCGCAGGACCCCAAGGCCGCCTGGGACCTGGCGCAGGCCAGGCTGGATGAGGCGGAGGCGGCACTCGACCGCCCCCTGCCCCGCCCGGCCCCGCCCGCCAGCCTGCCGGTGCCGCCGGCGCCTTCCTCGAACTTCACGCCGGAGGGCTACAAGGCGGCGGTGCTGCGGGCGAAGGAATACATCGCGGCCGGCGACGTGTTCCAGGTGGTGCCGGCGCAGCGCTTCACCGCGCCCTTCGGCCTGCCGCCGTTCTCGCTGTACCGCGCGCTGCGGCGGCTGAACCCGGCGCCCTACCTGTTCTTCCTGGACCTGCACGGCCTGTCCCTGGTCGGTGCCTCGCCCGAGATCCTGGTGAGCGTGAAGCATGGCGAGGTGAAGCTGCGGCCCTTGGCCGGCACGCGTCCTCGGGGCGCGACGCCGGAGGAGGATGCGCGGCTGGAGCGGGAGCTGCTGGCCGATCCCAAGGAGCTGGCCGAGCACCTGATGCTGATCGATCTCGGCCGCAACGATGTCGGCCGCGTCGCCGAAATCGGCAGCGTCCGGGTGACCCAGAAATTCCAGGTCGAGCGCTATTCCCAGGTCATGCACATCATGTCCGAGGTGGTCGGCCGGCTGCGCCCGGGGCTGGATGCGCTGGATGCGCTGACCGCGGGCTTCCCGGCCGGCACGCTGTCCGGCGCGCCGAAAGTGCGGGCGATGCAGATCATCGAGGAGCTGGAGCCGTCCCGCCGCGGCGCCTATGCCGGCGGCGTGGGGTATTTCGGCGCGGATGGCGACATGGACATCTGCATCGCGCTGCGGACCGCCCTGGTGAAGGACGGGCTGATGCATGTGCAGGCCGGTGCCGGCGTGGTGGCGGATAGCGATCCGGAGGCCGAGTACCAGGAAACCCACCAGAAGGCGCGCGCCCTGTTCCGCGCCGCCGAGGAAGCCGTGCGCTTCGCGGCCCCCCCCCCGTCGGGGGGGCTTTCTGGTCACGCCGCGATCAGCGGTTCCCCGACCCGGTCCCGGCCTTCCTCCACCGCATGGCACGCCACCAGCGTCTCCGGCGTGCCGCGGGCCGGGATCATCTCCGGGCGCTCCGCCACGCAGCGGTCATTCGCCAGTGGGCAGCGCGGGTGGAAAGGGCAGCCGCTCGGCGGGTCGATCGGGCTCGGCACCTCGCCGCCCACCGGGATGCGCTGCCGGCCGGTCATCTCCAGGTCCGGAATCGCCTCCATCAACGCGCGCGTGTAGGGGTGGCGCGGGGTGTTGAACAGCGTCTCGGCCGGCGCGAGTTCCACCAGCCGGCCCAGATACATCACGCCGACCCGGTCGCTGACCTGCCGCACCACCGCTAGGTTGTGGCTGATGAACAGGTAGGTCAGGCCGAGGCGCTGCTGAAGATCCTTCATCAGGTTCAGGATCTGCGCCTGCACGGAAACGTCCAGCGCGGAGGTCGGCTCGTCGCAGACCAGGAATTCCGGGTTTGACGACAACGCGCGCGCGATGGAGATGCGCTGGCGCTGGCCGCCGGAGAATTCATGCGGGAATTTCTGGCCATCAAGCGGGGACAGCCCGACCTGCGTCAGCAATTCCCCGACGCGCGCATCGATCTCGGCCGGGCTGCGCGTCAGGCCGAAGGCGCGGATCGGCTCGGCGATGATGTCCCGCACGCGCCAGCGGGGGTTGAGGCTGGCATAGGGGTCCTGGAAGATCATCTGCATGCGGCGGCGCTGTTCGGAATCCGCCCGCGCCTTCGCCAAATCCTGCCCGTCGAAGACCACGCTGCCATGCGTCGGGCCGTACAGGCCGACCACCAGGCGGGCCACCGTGGATTTGCCGCAGCCGCTTTCGCCGACCAGCGAAAGGGTGGTGCCCTTCTCGATGGCGAAGGAAATGCCATCCACCGCGCGCAGCACGCGCCTGCCCTCCCGCGCCAGCAGCCGCTGCACCAGGGGGCGGGAGACGTCGAAGTGGCGGGCGACGTTCCGGGTTTCGAGCATGATGTCGTTACGCATGACGCGGCACTCCCTGCTCGGCATAGAGCCAGCAGGCGGCGAGGTTGTCCTTGGCCGGCATCAACTCCGGCCGCTCCACGAAGCAGCGGTCGAAGGCATGGGGGCAGCGGGGGTTGTAGGGGCAGCCAGGTGGAATGGCGGAAAGCCGCGGCATGGAACCATCGATCTGCTGCAACCGGTCAAGCCGCCGCCCCACGGGGGGAATGGAGCCCATCAGCCCGGCCGAATAGGGGTGGGACGCCTGCTGCACCACGTTGCGCACGGCGCCGATCTCGACGATGCGGCCGGCATACATCACCGCCACGCGGTCCGCCGTCTCCGCGATCACGCCCATGTCGTGCGTGACCAGCATCATGCTGGTGCCCTTGTCGCGGGCCAGCGACTTCAGCAGCGAGATCACCTGCGCCTGGATCGAGACATCGAGTGCCGTCGTCGGTTCATCCGCCACGATCAGCTTCGGCTCCGCGCACAACGCCAGCGCGATGACCACCCGCTGGCGCATGCCGCCCGAGAATTCATGCGGGTAGCTGTCGATCCGCTGGCTGGCGGCGGGGATGCCGACCAACTCCAGCCAGCCGATCGCCTTGGCCCGCGCCTGCGCCGGGTTCAGCGGCAGGTGGGTCACCATCGTCTCGATCAGCTGCTGGCCCACGGTGTAGAGCGGGTTCAGCGTCGTCAGCGGGTCCTGGAAGATCGCGCCGATCTCCCTGCCCCGCAGTTTTCGTAACTCGGCATAGGGAAGATTGTCGATGCGCCGGCCATTCAGCAGGATCTGCCCGCCGGCGATGCGGCCGGGCGGCTCCAACAACCCGATGATGGCCGCGCCGGTCATGGATTTGCCGGCGCCGGATTCACCCACCACGCCCAGCACCTCACCCTCCGCGATGGAGAAGGAGACGTCGTCGAGCGCGACCAGGGTGCCGCGGCGGGTCGGGAACTCGACGCGCAGGTTGCGGACTTCAAGCAGGGGTGCGTTCATTATCTGAGCTTCGGGTTCAGGGCGTCGCGCAGCCAGTCACCCAGCAGGTTCACGGACAGCACAAGCAGGATGAGGGCGATGCCGGGGAAGATGGTGATCCACCACTCGCCGGAGAACAGGAAGTCGTTGCCGATACGGATCAGCGTGCCGAGCGAGGGCTGCGTCGGCGGCACGCCGACGCCGAGGAAGGACAAGGTCGCCTCCGCCAGCACGGCGAAGCCCAGGTTCAGCGTCGCGATCACCAGCACCGGCCCGAGCACATTGGGCAGCACATGGCTGATCATGATCCGGGCGCGGGAAACGCCGATGACGCGCGCCGCCTGCACATATTCCTTGTTGCGCTCGACCAGGGTGGAACCCCGCACGGTGCGGGCGAAGGAGGGCCAGTTGCTGATGCCGATGGCGAAGATCACGACATAGAGCGCGATCTGGTCATGCACCTCTCTCGGTAGTGCTGCCCTTACGACGCCATCGATCAGCAGCGCGATCAGGATGGTCGGGAAGGTCAGCTTGATGTCCGCGATGCGCATCAGCACCGCATCCACCGTGCCGCCCAGATAGCCTGCCGCCAGACCGGCCGTGATGCCGATGGTGACCGACAGCAGCACCGCGAAGAACCCCACCAGCAGGGACACGCGCGCGCCGTACATGATGGCGGACAGCATGTCCCGCCCCTGGTCATCCGTGCCCAGCAGGTAGTTCGGATCGCCATCCAGCTGCCAGGCCGGCGGCTTGAAGGCGTCCATCAACTGGAGCGAGGCGAGGTCGAAGGGGTTGTGCGGCGCGATCCACGGCGCCAGCACGGCGCCGCCGACGCAGATCAGCGCGACGATGGCGGAGGCGACGGTGATCGGCGACCGGGTGAAGGAATACCAGATGTCGCTGTCCAGCGCGCGCCGGATGGCATTGGGCTGCGCCATCTCAGTGCGCTCCCTTGCCGCGACCGATGCGGAGCCGGGGGTCCACCGCGTAGTACAGCAGGTCCACGATCAGGTTGATGGTGACGAACATCAGCGCGATCAGCAGCAGATAGGCGGACATCACCGGGATGTCGGCGACCGCGACGCTCTGGATGAACAGCAGCCCCATGCCCGGCCATTGGAACACCGTCTCCGTCACGATGGCGAAGGCGATGATGGCGCCGAGCTGCAGGCCGGTGATGGTGATGACCGGCACCAGCGTGTTCTTCAGCGCATGGCCGAAATGCACCGCCCGGTTGGTCAGGCCACGGGCGCGGGCGAACTTGATGTAGTCGGTCCGCAGCACCTCCATCATCTCCGCCCGCACCAGGCGCATGATCAGCGTGAGCTGGAACAGGCCGAGGGTGATGGAGGGCAGGATCAGCGCCTTGATGCCGGACCAGGTCAGCAGCCCGGTGCTCCAGCCGCCGACATTCACCGTATCACCCCGCCCGAAGCTGGGCAGCCAGCCGAGCCAGACGGAGAAGGTGAGGATCAGCAGAATGCCGATCAGGAAGGTCGGCAGCGAAACGCCGATCAGGCTGAAGGTCAGGAAGAAGCGGCTGAGCCAGGAATTCCGATAGAGGCCCGTGTAGACCCCCATCGGCACGCCCACCGCCAGCGCCAGGAAGGCGGCGCACAGCGCCAGTTCCAGCGTCGCCGGCGCGCGTTCCACGATCAGCTGCGCCACGGGGCGGGACAGGCGGTAGGACAGGCCGAATTCGCCCTGCGCCGCATTCACCACGAACTTCATGAACTGCACGAAGAAGGGTTGGTCCAGGCCCAGATCGGCGATGAGCTGGTCGCGCTGGGCGATGGTGTAGTCCTGCCCGAGCATGATGGCGACCGGATCGCCGACATAGGCGAACATGGCGAAGGACAGCAGCGCCACCGTCAGCATGACGGGCAGCGCCTGCAACAGGCGGCTGATGATGAAGGCGAACACGGGGGGCTACGATCCTTTGCAAACCGGCGACGCGAGGGGGCGCCGCCGGAAATCCGCTTGCGTTTCAGTGGTTGCTGTCAATCGATGCGGGCGAAGCGGAAGTAGGGCTGGTTGTTGGCGGCGTGCGGGATGGAGAAGTTGCTCCGCATCGCCCAGGGGATCATCTGGTGGTGCAGCGGAATATGCGGCACCTCCTCACGGTACAGGCGCAGCGCCTCCTGGATCGCGGCCATGCGGTCGGGGCCGGATTGGGTCTTCATGCGCTCCACCAATGCGTCCATCTGCGGGCTGGAATAGCCGCCATAGTTCCAGATGCCATCCCCCTGCTCGCCATTTCGCGTCGCCAGCAGCGATTGGAAGGAATACAGCGCATCCAGCGTCGGCACACCCCAGCCCAGCAGATAGGCGCTGGTATCCTGGCGCTGGATCTGGGCGAAGAAGGGCGCCAGAGGCTGCGCCCGCACGCTGGTCCGAACGCCAATGCGCGCCCACATGGCGGCAACCGCCTGGCAGATCGCCTCATCGTTGATGTAGCGGTTGTTCGGGCAATCCAGCGTCACGCCGAAGCCCTCCGGGTAGCCTGCCTGCGCCAGCAAGGCGCGGGCGCGGGTCGGGTCATGCGGCAGGCGGCGGTCTTCCGCTTCGACGTAGCCATTCACCTGCGGCGGGAAGAAGGTGCCGGTCACCACGGATTGCCCGCGCATGGTGGTGCGGTGGATCGCCTGGATATCGATCGCGTGATACAGCGCCTGGCGCACCCGGAGGTCGGCGAAGGGGTTGCGGCCGCGCACATCGGAATACAGCAGTTCCGGCCGCGCCACGTCGAAGGACAGGAAGATGGTCCGCACCTCCGGCCCTTCCAGCACCCGGATATTCGCCGCGTTGCGCAGCCGGTTCAGATCCTGCAAGGGCGGGTCGAGCACGAAATCCACCTCGCCCGACAGCAGCGCCGCGATGCGCGTGGCGTCGGACGAAATCGGCCGGAAGATGATTTCCTGCACGTTGGAGCGCGCCGCATCCGGCTCCCGCCACCCGTACCAGTCCGTGTTGCGGCGCAGCACGGTGCGAACGTCATTCTCCCGCGATTCAAGCCGGAAGGCGCCGGTGCCGTTGGTGTTGCGGGTGGTGTGCATCTCCTCCCGCGCCCGGGTGTTCTGCGGGCGGGCGGCGCCATTCGCCTCGGACCAGGCCTGCGACATCATGTAGACGGAGGCGAATTTGTTCGGGAGGATCGGGTCCGGGACGCGGGTGACGACATCCACCGTCATCGCATCCACCTTCACCACATCCGCCACCGTATCGACGAAGATGCCGAAATTGGAGGTGGGCTGGCGGGCGCGGCCGATGCTGAAGACCACGTCATCGGCGGAGAAGGACTCGCCGCCATGGAACTTCACGTCCGGGCGCAGCACGAAGCGCCAGCGGGTGGGCTCCACCTGGGTCCAGGACAGGGCGAGGCCCGGGCGCAGCGACAGGTCCGCGTTGCGAGCGATCAGCGGATCATAGATCTGCTGCAGCACCATGGTGACGGTCCCGACATTCTGGCTGTGTGGGTCCATCGTGTTCGGGTCGCCGCTGGCGGTCCAGCGGACGGTCTGTGCCATGGCGGGCGCCGGCGCGGCCCCGCTTAGCGCGACAATGGCGGCAGCCGCCAGAAGCAGTCTTCGCATCATCCCAAAGCTCCCATGACCTGGGGGCGGCGGGTCGTTGCGCCCGCCTGCCCGCCAGCCTTCCTGCAACGCTTTGTGCATATCGTGGCGACGGGGTTGGCGGAAGGACGATTTCAAGTCTTCGGGCCGGCCAGCCTGGTCGCGGCCCCATTGCCTGCCCAATCGCGCAGCAGGGTGAAGCCGACTGCCAGAAGAACCGGCCCGAGGAACAGGCCCAGGATGCCAAAGCCGATGACCCCGCCGATCGCGCCCAGCAGGGTCAGCAGCAGCGGCAGGTCCGCACCGCGGCTGATCAGCCAGGGGCGGATGACGTTGTCGACGGAGGAGATACCCGCCGCGCCATAGACGGCCATGAACAGGCCCCACCCCGTCTCCCCCTGGGTGAAGAGCCAGATCGCGGCTGGCGCCCATACCAGCGGGGCTCCGACCGGCAGGATGGAGAGCACGCCGGCCACGACGCCCAGCAGCACCGGCTGCGGCACGCCGGCAACCCAAAGGCCAAAGACGGTCATCGCCCCCTGCAGCACCGCGGTGCCCAGCAAGCCATAGACCACGCCGCGGGTGACGTTGCCGGTCAGCAGGATCAGGCGCCTGGTCCCCGGGCCGGCCATCTTCTCCATCACCGCCTCGGCATGGGCGGCGATGGCGGGGCCGTCGCGGTAGAAGAAGAAGGCCAGGAAGATCGCCACGATCAGCTCCGCCAGGCCGGACAGCAACGCCAGCAGTATCGCCAGCGCGCTGCTGGCGATCTGGCCGGCATAGGGGCTGATGGTCTCGACCAGCCCGGCGAAGGTCGTGTCCCAGCCGGTGAGCAAGCCGCGAAAGGTCTCGCCCACATAGGGCAGGCTGCCGAGCCAGGTGACCAGATCCGGCAGGCCGGTGACCAGCAGCCGCTCGAAGGCCGCGCGCAGCCCTTCGATCTCCTCTCGAGTCGTCGGGGTCGCAAAGACCAACGGCAGGCCGATCAGCACGAATTCCACCGTGACCATGATCAGCGCGGCGGTGCCCGGCCCAAGCCCGGTCTTCTCCCGCAGCATGCGGAAGGCGGGCCAGGTGGTGTAGGCCAGGATCACCGCCCAGAGCAGGGCGGAGATGAAGGGCCGGATCACCCAGAAACAGCCCAGGCCCAACGCGAACAGTGCCGCCAGGCCAAGCAGGCGGGCGGGACGGATGGATTCCTGGCTCATGCTGGCTCCGGTGTGGGAATCGAGACTTAGCCGAAGCCTCGCCGCCACGCACGCGCCGCGCGCATCACCCCGCTGGCATGCGGCGGGCTTGCCCCCCGGCGGGGGCCAAGGCATCACCTCGGCGAATCCCCGGGAAGGACACCGCCATGCCGCGCTTCGCCGCCAACATCTCCCTGATGTTCACCGAGATGCCCTTCCTCGACCGGTTCGAGGCCGCCGCGAAGGCCGGGTTCAAGGCGGTGGAGTTCCTGTTCCCCTACGAATTCCCGGCCGCCGAGATCGCCACGCGCCTGAAGGATAACGGGCTGTCCCAGGTGCTGTTCAACGGCCCGCCGGGCGACTGGAACAAGGGCGAGCGCGGCCAGGCCGCGCTGCCCGGCCGCCAGGCGGAATTCAAGGAAGGCTTTCGCAAGGCGCTGGACTACGCCGCCACGCTGGAATGCCCGCGCATCCATGTCATGTCTGGCCTCGCTCCGGCCGGCGTGCCGCATGATACGATGACGGCGACGCTGGCCGCCAACCTGGCCTGGGCGGCGGAGCTGGCCCAGCCCGCCGGCGTGAAGCCGGTGATCGAGCCGATCAACCACCGCGACATCCCCGGCTTCTTCCTGAACACCACCGACCAAGCCGCCGCGATCATCGAGGCGATCGGACCCGAGAAGATCGGCATGCAGTTCGACCTGTATCACTGCCAGATCACCGAGGGCGACATCGTCAAGCGCGTGGAGAAGCACCTGCCGCTGATCGCCCACATGCAGGTGGCGGATAACCCCGGCCGCAACGAGCCCGGCACCGGCGAAGTGAACTGGCCCTTCGTCTTCGAGCGGATCGACGCGCTCGGCTTCCGCGGCTGGATCGGCTGCGAATACCGCCCGGCCGGCGAGACGGTGGCCGGCCTCGGCTGGTTCGCGCCCTACAAGGGCTGACCACAAGGCTGACCGGCCCGGCGACGAATGACCCACGAACGGAGAGACACGCCATGAAGATCGGATTCATCGGCCTCGGCATCATGGGCAAGCCCATGGCGCTGCACCTGAAGACCGCCGGCCACGAGGTCTGCGCCCCGGACCGCGCCAGCCTGACCGCCGAATTGCGCGACGCCCTGACCATCCTGCCGGATGCCGCCGCGGTGGCGACGGCGGCGGAGGTCATCATCCTGATGGTGCCCGACACCCCCGATGTGGAAGCAGCCCTGTTCGGCGCCGGCGGAGTCGCGGAAGGCTTGGCGCCCGGCAAGCTGGTGATCGACATGTCCTCGATCAGTCCGACCGCCACCAAGACCTTCGCCGCGCGCGTCGCGGAGAAGGGCTGCGACTACCTCGATGCGCCGGTCTCGGGCGGCGAGGTCGGCGCCAAGAATGCCAGCCTCACCATCATGGTGGGCGGCAGCGAATCGGCGTTCGAGCGGGCAAAGCCGCTGTTCGAGTCGATGGGCAAGAACATCACCCTGGTGGGCGAGACCGGCGCAGGCCAGACCTGCAAAGTGGCCAACCAGATCATCGTCGCCCTGACGATCGAGGCGGTGGGCGAAGCGCTGGTCTTCGCCAGCAAGGCGGGCGCCGACCCTGCCAAGGTGCGGCAGGCGCTGATGGGTGGCCTGGCAACCTCGCGTATACTTGAACTGCACGGGGAGCGGATGATCAAGCGCACATTCGCGCCGGGATTCCGGATCGAATTGCACCAGAAGGACCTGAATCTGGCGCTCCAGGCCGGCAAGGAATTGGGCGTCGCGCTACCCAACACCGCCGCCACCGCGCAGCTTTTCGCCGCCTGTGCCGCCATGGGTGGTGCTGCGGATGACCATTCTGGCATGGTCAAGGCGTTGGAAACGCTGGCCGCGCACAAGGTGGCGCCGGACGCCTGAGGCAAGTCGCGGGCGTCGGGGGCGGCTGGTCGTCATTCACCCCCACGCCCCCGGCAACCGCCACGCGCTTCGGGCGCCACGGCGGCCGGCTTCCACAACCCATGCGGGTACCGCTCGGGCATCGGCCACAATTTTCCCGTGTTTTCGGCGTTGCGTTTGGCGCGCCTGTCCCGCATTTTGGCTCTGCCAGCCCGTCCCCTGAGATTCTGTCTCCGGCATCAGGGTTGTATCTTGTTCACGGTACCAACGGGGGATTGCATGCGTTTCGCGGACATAGGGCAGCAACTGCGAGCCTATCGCCTCGAATCCGGCCTCCGCGCCGAGGAAATCGCGGCGCGCCTGGGCGCCTCCCGTGCCGCGCTGTACCGGTATGAGAAGGGCGAGGTCATCAAGCTGGACACGATCCGGCGCCTCGCGGAATTGCTGAAGATCTCGCCGCTGTCGCTGCTCGGAATCGGCGTCGAATATTTCGCCCGCCCCCTCGCCTTCCAGGAACGCCTGCGGCAGGTCGAGGAACAGGCGGACCAGATCCTGATGGTCGGCGGCGCCTTCTGCTACCAGACCACCACCGATGCCTTCGATGGCGCCGTCGGCGAGGCCTGGACGGAGGCCGCGGATGCCGCGCCGGAACGCCTCCAGGCCCGCGCCAGCGCGGACCAGGCGCTCGGCCTGCTCGCCGCCCGCAAGCGCCTGCACGCCGCCCGCCGCCCGACCATCATCGCCATCCTTGGTGAGGCCGCGCTGCGCCGCTTCCTGCAGGAAGGCGTCGCCGCCGGCATGACCCTGCCCGAGCGCACCCGCCAGCGCTGCCTCGCCGCCGCGCGGGCGGAGGCGGAGGCGATCGCGGGGATGATGGAAAGCGTGCCGATCGGCGTGCAGATCGGCCTCGCCTCCGGCACGGAGCCCACCGGCGGCTTCATGGTGATGCGCGGCCGCGAACGCGCGCATGTCGTCTCCTCCCCCTTCGCCGCGGATACGCCGCCCAATGGCGGCCTCGGCGTCGGCTCCATCACCGCGGCGGATGAGGCGGTAGCGGCGCATCAGCGCGTGGCGGAAGTTGCCTGGCGCGATGCCATGAAGGGCGCCGCCGCGGCCGCCCGGGTGCGGGAACTGATTCGCGCCACGGCAGACTGAGGCTCAGGCGGGCGGGGATAATACCGCGCGCCGGGCCTCCACCACATCCTCATCTTCCGGGCTGCGCCGCGTGGTGAAGCCCAGGCCGCGAATGAAGCGCAGCATCGGCGCGTTGTCGCTCAGGATCAGGCCGACAATCTCCTCGACCCCCGTGGCAGCCGCCCAGTCGAACAGGCGCTGCATCAGGTGCCGGCCGAGGCCCTGGCCCTTCATCGAACGGTCCACCACCACGGCGAATTCGCCCGTCCTGCCATCCGCCTCCCGGATCAGGCGGGAGATGCCGAGCATGTCCTCCGTCCCATCGGCACGGCGACGGGTGGCGACGAAGGCGATTTCCCGGTCGTAGTCGATCTGCGTCAGCCGGGCGATCTGCACCGCCGGCAATTCCCGCAACTGGCTGAAGAAGCGCCAGCGCACATCCTCCGGTGTCAGGCGGCGGAACATCTCGGCATGCGCCTCCGCATCCTCGGGGCGCACCGGCCGGACCAGCAGCACCTCTCCGGATTTCGCCGTCCAGGGCGCGGCCCATTCCTCCGGATAGGGCGGAATCGAGAGCAGCGCCGATTGACCCACAGGGCGCAGCACGCAGGACGCATCGGCGGCCATCACCCCCGCGGCATCGGCGAATAGCGGGTTCACGCCGAGCGCCGCGATCTCCGGAAAATCCACCGCGACCTGGGACAGCCGCACCAACGCCCCGGCCACCGCGTCGAGATCCACCGCCGCATGGTCGCGGTAGCCTGCCAGCAGCGGCCCGGCGCGGGTGCGCCCGATCAGGCCATGGGCCAGTGCCTGGTTCAGTGGCGGCAGGTCGAAACCCTCATCGCCCAGGACATCCGCCGCGGTGCCGCCGAGGCCGAAGCCGAGGAAGGGGCCGAACATCGCGTCGTCGCCGAGGCGCATCCGCAATTCCTGTACCCGGCTGGCCTGGTGCTGCACCAGAAAGCCGGTGAGCCGCGCCGCCGGCCGTTCCCGCGCCACCCGTTCGAGCATCGCCTGCGCCGCCTCCCGCACCGCCTGCGCGCTGCGCAGGCCCAGCGCGACACCGCCGATCTCTGTCTTGCGGGGGATGTCCGGGCTGCGGAGCTTCAGCACCACGGGGAAGCCGAGCGCCAGGGCCGCGGCCTCCGCGGCGGCCACATCCACCGCGACCCGGCCGGGCACCACCGGCAGGCCGTAGGCCGCCAGCACCGCCAGCGCCTCATCCTCGGTGAGCGAAAGCCGGCCCTCGGCGCGCGCCCCGGCCAGCAGCGCGGCGACGGCGGGGCGGTCCGGTTGCAGGTCCACCACCTCACGCCCCGGCAGTTCGGCGGCGGCCAGGCGATTCTGCCGGTCCTGCAACAGATGCAGCGCACCGCGCACCGCACCCTCCGGCGTCGGGAAAACCGCGAGGCCCGCGGCGGCGAGCGCGCCGCGCTGCGGCCCTGCGGTCGCCTGCCCGGCCCAGCAGACCAGGATCGGCGCGGCGCGGGTGGCACGCGCCGCGGCGGCCAGCGCGGCCGCCATGGTGCCCGCATCCTCCCCGGCCACCGGGGCGTGCAGCGCCACCACGGCCTCCACCTGGCGCAGCCCGGCCAGCATCGCGGCGGCCTCACCCAAGGCAGTCGCGGAGCCCTGGCCGAGGATCAGCGGATTGCCGCCATGCCAGCCCGGCCGCAGCCCAATCTCCAGCGCCGCCAGCGCTTCCGGCGGCAGTTCCGCCAGCTTCGCGCCACCGGCCAGCACGCGGTCCGCCGCCAGCAGGCCGAGGCCGGTGGCATTGGAGACCAGCGCGATGCCGCCGCCCGCCACGCCACCCGGTACCAGCTTCACCCGCGCCAGCGTCTCCGCCGCCGAGAGCAGATCGTCCAGCCCCTCCACCCGCAGCACCCCGGCGCGGCGCAGCGCCGCATCCATCACGGCATCGGCGGTGCCGGAGGGGTCGGCCAGCCGCCCGCCGGCGCGGATGGCGACCACCGGGCGCATCCGCGCCGCGGCGCGGGCGGCGGAGATGAACATGCGGCGGTTCTTGATGCGGCGGATCTCCAGCAGGATGGCGCCGGTGCTCGCGTCGCGGGACAGCCAGTCCAGCGCGTGGGCGAAGCCGAGATCATCGTTCTCGCCGATGCCGATCACATGGCTGAAGCCCAAAGCCTCCGCCTCCGCCCAGTCCAGCACGGCGCGCGTGAGCGCGGAGGATTGCCCGACCAGTGCCAGCCGGCCGCGGCGCGGCGCCAGGTGGGACAGCGAGGCGTTGAGGCCGATGCCGGGCACGCAGATGCCGAAGCTGCCCTGCCCCAGCGCCCGCACCCCGGTGCGGCTGGCGATATCGCCGAGGCCCGGCGCCGGGCCGGGCACCACCACGGCGTGGCAGCCGCGGGCGGACAGCGCCGCCATCGCCGGCTCAATCGCCGCCGGCGGCAGCGACAGCACGGCGAGGTCGGGCACCTGCGCCAGCGCCGAGAGGTCCGCGGCCTCGGTCAGCGTGCCGGTGAAGCCACCCTCCCGCATGTTGCGCGCAAGTGGGGCGGAGGCGGGCATGGAAGGGTCGGCCAGCAGCAGCACATGGCGCGGCCGGTACAGCGCCTGCTCCCGGAAGCGCACGGCGGAATGCTGGGCGAGGCTGGTTGAAAGGCTCATTGTGCAGTGCACCATGGGCTGTGTGTACCCCAACAGCAAGCCGGATGGGCTTGCCGCGCGGCGCGATCGGCCCTCCGATACTCCGAAATGGATGAAGGGAACCACCATGCCCGCCCAAGACCCGCGCTGGGATCCGGAGATGCTCGCCTTCAACACGATGATGGAGGCGGAGGGCGCGAAGCTCCCACCCATCACTCTGACCCTGCCGCTGGACCAGGCGCGGGCACAGACCGAGGCGCTGAACATCCCCCTCACCACCGGTGGCCCGCAGATGGTGGAAAGCAGCGATCGCTGGCTGCCGGTTCGCGGCCGGCGCATGCAGTGCCGCCTGCACCGCCTGTCGGAGGCGGCGCTGCCGGCGCTGATCTATATCCATGGCGGCGGCTGGGTCTGGAACAGCATCGACACGCATGACCGCCTGATGCGCGAATACGCCGCCGGCGCCGGTTGCGCCGTGATCGGCCCGGATTATGCGCTGAGCCCGGAGGCGCCCTTTCCCCAGGCGCTGGAGGAATGTGCCGCCCTGGTGCGCTGGGTGGCGGTGCAGGGTGCGGAATGGGGGCTGGACCCCTCCCGCATCGTGGTCGGTGGCGACAGCGCCGGGGCGAACCTGGCGATGGGCGTGGCGCTGCTGCTGCGGCGGACGGACCCCGACCTCAAGCTGCGCGGGTTATTGTTGAATTACGGGGTATTCGACGCCGACCTTGAGACTGCGTCTTATCAGGAATTCGCCGATGGCTACTTCCTGACGCGGGAGAAGATGCGTTTCTACTGGGACTGCTACGCGCCCCGCCCGGCGGACCGTCTGAACCCGCTGGCCGCGCCGCTTCTGGCCGATCTCAGGGGCTTGCCGCCCTGTCTTCTACATGTGGCTGAACTGGACGTGCTGTGCTCGGAGAACCTCGCGATGGGCGATGCGCTGCGGGCGGCCGGCGTCCCGGTGCAGCAGGCGCTGTTCCCGGGCACGGCGCATGGCTTCCTGCGCTCGCTGAACCATGTCACGGCCGCGCGGAACGCGGCGTCACAGGGCGGGGCGTGGTTGAAAGGCGTCCTCGGCTAGGCGCCCAGCGCCCGCTTCGCCACCTGCGCCAGGAAGCCGCTCGCTACCGGCAGCACCGCGTCGTTGAAGTCGTAATGCGGGTTGTGCAGTTCGCGGCCGCCCTCGGCCGGGCCGTTGCCGATCCAGACGAAGGCGCCCGGCACCTCCTGCAGGAACCAGGAGAAATCCTCCCCGGTCATCGCCGCCGGCAGGTCGCGGCGCAGCGGAGCCACTTCGGCCGCGGCGGCGGCGGCCAGGTCGCGTTCTGCCGGGCTGTTGGCGGTGACGCCGACGCCTTGCCGCCAGCCGACCTCGGCGCGCACCGCGCAAGTGGTCGCGATGCCTTCCGCCACCCGGTGCAGCCCTTCCTTGATCGCCTCGCCCGCCGAATCGGCCAGCCAGCGGGCGGTGCCCTTCAGCACGACCTGCGCCGGGATCTGGTTCTGTGCCTCCCCGCCCTGCACCATGGTCACGCTGACCACGCCACCGGCCAGCGGGTCCAGGTTGCGGGCCACGATGCTCTGCAGCGCCACGATGCAATGCCCCGCGGCCACCATCGGGTCGCGCGACAGATGCGGCAGGGCGGCGTGCGCCGCGTGGCCATCGAAGGTGATCTCGAAGCGCGCGCCGGCCGCCATCACGGCCTTGTCATGCACCGCAATGGTGCCGGCGGGCAGGCCGGGCCAATTGTGCCAGCCGAAGATGCGGTCCATCGGGAAGCGTTGGAACAGCCCGTCTGCGATCATGCTGCGGGCGCCACCGCCGCCTTCCTCCGCCGGCTGGAACACCAGATGCACCGTGCCGGTCCAGCCACCATCCTCCAGCAGCAGTTTCGCCGCGCCGAGCAGAGCCGTGGTGTGGCCGTCATGGCCGCAGGCATGCATGACGCCGGGGACGGTGCTGCGATGCGGCAGCGCCTCATTCACCTCCTGGATCGGCAGTGCATCCATGTCGCCGCGCAGGCCGACGCTGCGATTGCCACCACCGCGCCGCAATGTCGCCACCACGCCATGTCCACCAAGGCCCTCGGTGATCTCGGTCACCCCCATCTCCCGCAGCCTGGCGACCACGAAGGCGGCGGTGCCTTGCTCATGCAGGGTCAAACCCGGATTGGCGTGCAGATGGCGGCGCCAGCTTGTCAGCGTCTCGGCGAATGCGATGTCCATGACAGCAAGGCTAGCCGCTTCGGCAGATATCCTCCATCCCCGACCTTGTCGCAGGGTTATTCGCGCCTCGCGTGCAACCGGCCGCCACTCTAGGCGCTTGATCCATTGGTGAGACAAACTCTGAGACATCTCCTCCTCATTCCCGTCCTGGGCCTGCTGGCCGCACCGGCGCTCGGCCAGCCCAGCCGCCAGGCACCTCCGCCTGGCGTGGCGCAGCCCGAGGCACCGGTACCGGGCACGCTGCCCTATCAGACGACGCTGGCCCCGACGGGGGTGGATGCGCTGGATGATTCGCTGCGCGAGGCCTCCCGCCTCATCCGCCTTGCGGATGATGCGCCGGTCGATGCCTATGGCCTGGTGGCCCGGGCGCTGGGTGAGGCGCCGCTGCTCGATGCCGTGCTGCGGGCGGAAGGGTATTGGGCCGGCCGGTTCGAGATCACCATCGCCGGCAGTCCCGCCGATGCCCCCGGCCTGGCGCAACGCCTGGCCGCGGGGGCGCCGACGCCGGTCCCCGTCGAGGTTCGCGTCATCCCCGGCCCACGCTACACGCTGCGCCGCATCACGCTGCGCCCGGATGCGCCCGCCGGCGCCAGCGCGGTCACGGCGCTCGGCGCGCCGGAAGGGTTGGAAACGGGCGCCCCGGCCCGCACCGGGCCGATCCTCGATGCCGAATCCGACCTGCTGAGCCGGTTGCGCGTCGCCGGCTACCCGCTGGCCGGCGTGGTGGACCGGGAGGTTCTGGTGAACCACGAGGCCCAGGCGATGGATGTCACCTGGATCCTGTCACCCGGGCCCGCCGCCAGCTTCGCCCCGCCCGAGATCGCGGGCGATACCGCCGTCAGCAAGCGGTTGATCGCCCGCATCACCAACCGCCTGTCCGGCCAGCCCTACGCCCCCGCCACGCTGGAGGCAACGCGCCGCGAATTGCTGGCGCTCGGCGCCTTCGACACCGTCCGCGCCCGGGCCGGAGACAGGCTGGACGAGGCGGGACGGCTGCCGGTGACCTTCACCATGACGGACCGTCCGCGCAATGCGGCCGGTGCGACGCTGGCCTATGAGACCAATTTCGGCCCCTCCGCCACCGTCTATTACGAACGCCGCAACGTCTTCGGCAATGCTGAAGTGCTGCGGCTGGAAGCGCAGGCATCGCGCCTCGGCAGCGACACGGATGAGGCGAATTACCGCATCGGCGTCAATCTGCGCCGCCCCGGGCTGATCGATGGGCGCACTTCCCTGGTACTGGACGCCGCCGTGCTGCGGGAGCGGCTGGACGCCTATGACCGTGACGCCATCACCACCTCCGCCCTGCTGGAGCGCCCCTTCGGCACGCGTTGGGTGCTGCAATCCGGTCCGACCTTCGAGACCGGTCGGATCGGTCGGGATGGCAATCTGGAGCCCTTCACCCTGGCCGGCCTGGTCATGGGCGCGCGCTATGACAGCACCGACGACCCACTGGACCCGCGCGGCGGCTTGCGTGGCACCATCAACGTCATCCCCTATGCCGATATCGCGGAGGGCGGCGGCTTCGTCCGCGCCATCGGCACGCTGCGAACCTATTTCGACCTGACCGGATCGGGCGGCACGGTGCTGGCGCTGCGCGGCACGGTGGGCAGCCTGGTGGGCGCCGATCGCTCCGTGCCGCTCGACAAGCGGTTCTATGCGGGCGGCGGTGGATCCGTCCGCGGCTATGCCTATCAGAGCATCGGGCCGCGCGACGCACAGGGCAGGCCGGATGGCGGGTCGAGCCTGGTTGAGGGCTCGGTCGAACTGCGCCAGCGCGTCTCCGGCGCGCTCGGCATGGTGGCCTTCATCGATGCCGGCTCGGTCGGGCAGACGGAAACGCCGAGTTTCGACGAGGTTCGCATGGGTGCGGGCCTCGGTGTTCGCTACGCGACGGCAATCGGGCCGCTGCGTCTGGATATCGCAATCCCGCTGGACAAGCAGGACGGCGATGACGGGTATGGGTTGTATGTCGGACTCGGCCAGGCCTTCTGAGGCGCCGCCCGGCCCGCCACCCCGCCGCCGTCGCTGGCTGCGCTGGGTGCTGGGCCTGGTGCTGGCGCTGCTGCTTCTGCCGGTTCTGCTGGTAGGCGGCGGGCTTCTGTATGCGAATACCGAAGGTGGTCGCCTGCGGCTGGCGAGCCTCGCCGAATCCTTCGTCCCCGGGCTGACTCTGGAGGGGCTGCAAGGCCCCCTGCCCGGACGCCTTGCGATCAGCCGGATCGCCATGGCGGATGACCAGGGCGTCTGGCTCGAAATCCAAGATGCCGAGCTGGATTGGCGACCGATGGCGCTGCTGGAGCGCCGCGCCCACATCACATTGCTCTCCGCTGCGCGGCTGGCGCTGTACCGGCTGCCGCCAGGCGGCCCGGACCAGCCGGATGAACCGGCGGGCCCGCTGCTGCCGGAATTGCCGCAGCTTCCGGTGGCCCTCCAGCTCGATAGGCTGCAGGTGGCGCGGATCGAACTGGCGGAGCCGGTGCTCGGCCAGGCCGCGCTACTGCGGGCCGAGGGCATGGCCCTGCTGGACGAGGCCGGGCTGAGCAGCACCTTGGATATCAGCGCGCCCGATGGCGCGACCACGCTGGCCCTGCAGGCCGCGCTGCGCCCGGCCACCGGCCGGCTCGCCGCCGAAATCCGCCTGCGCGATGCCGCCGGCGGGCCGGTTTCCCGCCTGATCGGCCAGCCGGGGCAGCCAATAGAGCTGGATCTGACGCTGGACGGTCCGGCCGAGGCCGCGGCGCTGACCTTGCAGGCGCAGGCCGGGCCGGGGCTGGCGCTGGACATTTCCGGCACGGTGCGCGCGCCGAATATGGACAATCTGGGCGCGGAGCTGCGCGGCACCGCCGATGCCAGCGCCTTCCTGGAAGGCCCCCTTGCTGGGCTGGCCGGTCCGCTATCCCTGGTACTGGACGCCAGCCGCGGCCCGGATGGCGCGATCGCGCTGCGGGCCCTGCGGGTGGATGGCGCCGCCGGGCAGATAGCCGCCAGCGGCCGCATCGCCGGCGACATGATGGATTCGGACCTTCAGGTGCAGGCCGCACTGGCCGGTTCGGCGACCTTCTCGGCGCTGCTGCCGGAGGGGATTGCGGGTTGGGAAGGCCTCGACCTGCGCGGCACCGTCACCGGGCCGCTTTCGGCGCCGCAGGTGGATGCGACGCTGGCGGCGCGTGGCTTCACCTCCACCCATCCGCAGCTTGCCACGCTGCTCGGGCCGACACCGCGTGTCGCGCTGCAGGCGGCCGCACCGGACCGCATCAGCCAGCTCACCATCGAGGGTGCGGCGATCCGCGCCGAGGCGAGCGGACTGGTCGGCGAGGTCCTGGATGTTCGCTTCAGCGTCGATCTGGCCGCGGTCGAGGGCGCGGCGCCGGGTGTCACCGGGTCGCTGCGGCTGACTGGCACGGCGCAGGGGCCGATCGGCGATCCGAGTCTCGTGGTGCAGGCCGCCTCCGACCGGCTCGAAGTCGCCGGCCAGGTGCTGGAGGCGCTGGCGCTGGATGCGCGGATCGCCAACCCGGCCTCCGCCCCCGCGGTGAACGCCCAGGCCAGCGGCCGCTTCCAGGGCCTGCCGCTGGCGCTCGATGTGCGTGGCGGGCCGCAGCCGGATGGGCGGCTGCGGCTGGAGGCGGCGACCGCCAGCCTCGGCCCTGCGGCGCTCGAGGCCCAGGGCGTGCTGGACCTCGAAACCACCATCTTCGACGGCACCGCGCGGCTGGCGGTGACCGATCTGGCGCCGCTCTCGCCTGTGGCGGGTGTGCCGCTGGCCGGATCGCTGCGGGCGAATGCGACGCTGGCGGCGCAGAATGGCCAGCAGCGCGCCGAATTGCGGCTGGAGATGCCCCGCCTCACCGCCTCCGGCACCGAGGTGCGGCGGCTGACCGCGACGGTGGACGGCACCCTCGCCGCACTGAACTTCGCGGTGGAAGGCGTGGTGGCGGAGGCCGAGATCGAGGCGCGCGGCCGGCTGAGCGACGCGCCGGAGGGCGCGCGGCTGCTGGAACTCGCGGCGCTGCGTGGCACCGCCGAGGGCGAGACCGCCCGCCTTGCCGCCCCGGCGCGGGTGATCCTGCGCGCCGATGGCGGGATAGAGGTGGCGTCGCTGTCGCTGACCAGCAGCCGTGGCGGCACGGTGGCCGTGACCGGCAGCTGGTCCGCTGCCCGCGCCGATATCCGCGCCCGCATCGCCATCCCCGATCTCGCGACGCTGGCCGCGCTGCTGCCGGATGTGGCGCCGACCGGGGCCGTCGCGGGCGATCTGCGCCTCACCGGCCCGGGCACCGCGCCGGAAGTCGCCGGCAATCTGCGGGTCAGCAACCTCCGCTCCACGGCGGCCTGGGCGCGCGGCCTGCCGGCGGTGGAGATCCAGGCGGAAGGCCGCCGCGGTGCGGATGGCGCCATTTCCGGCCGTGCCACCGCCAATGCCGGCAACGCCACCCGCCTGACCGCCACCGCCAACCTGCCACGCGGACCGGAGGGACCGCTGGAAGGCTCGCTCGACGGCCAGGCGGATATCGGTGCGCTGACCGCGCCCTTGCTCGCCGCGGGGGCGGACCGGGTGACAGGGCGGCTGAACCTCGCGCTACGTGCCGGCGGCACCGTGGCCGCGCCGGTGCTTGGCGGCCAGGCGCAACTCGTGGGCGGGTCCTATCGCAACGCGGAGCTCGGGGTCGCGCTGACCCAGCTGGCCGGCACCATCGCCGCCGCCGGGCCGCAGCTTCGGATCAACCTGACGGGCAATACGGCCGGCCAGGGCCGGATCGCGCTGACCGGCACGGTGGACCCGCTGACGGCGGGCATGCCGGTGAACCTGGCACTGCGCGCGACGGCGGCGCAGCCGGTGTCGTCCGACCTGATCACCGCCACGCTGGATGCGGAACTGGCGCTGACCGGCATGCTCTCGACCGGCGCTCGGCTGAGCGGGCCGCTGCGCCTGCGCCGGGCCGATATCCGCATTCCGGACCAGCTGCCGAGCTCGGTCCGCAGCCTCGGGCCGGTGACAGAGGTTGGCCGCGTACCCGGACGCGCCACGTCGCCGCCGCGGCCCACGGCGAATGGCCGCAACGGCCAGGCACCGGGCGGCGGGTCCGCCTTGCCGATCGCGCTCGACCTGCGGCTGGAGGCGCCACGCGGCGTCTTCGTGCGCGGGCGTGGGCTGGATGCGGAGCTGGGCGGCTCGCTCGGGATCGGCGGCACCCTCAGCAACCCGGAGATCACCGGCGGGCTGGCGCTGATACGCGGCGAGTTCCAGATCCTGGCGCGGCGCCTGACCTTCAGCCGCGGAAGGCTCGACTTCACCGGCGGGCTGATCCCGGACCTCGATTTCGAGGCGACCAGCCAGACCGGCGGGACCACCGTGCGCGCCACCGTCTCCGGACCGCCGAGCAATCCGGTCATCACCTTCTCCTCCACGCCTGAGCTGCCGCAGGATGAGGTGCTGGCGCGGCTGCTGTTCGACCGCCCCCTGAGCGCGCTGTCACCTTTCGAGATCGCGCAGATCGCCCAGGCCATCGCCGGCGCCACCGGCCTGGTCGGTGGCGGCGCCACGGGTGTGCTGGAACGGGTGCGGCAGACGCTGGGGCTCGACCGGCTGGCAGTGGGCGGCGGCGGCGAGACCGCGGCGCGACGTTCGGAATCCGACGAACGCAACGGTCCGACGCTGGAAGCCGGGCGCTACGTGGCCGACGGCGTCTTCGTCGGCGTCCGGCAGGGCACCGATTCAGGCTCCTCCCGCGTCGGCGTGCGGGTGGATCTGACCCCGCGCATCAAGCTGGAAGCCGAAACTGGGGATCGGGAGGCGGGCGAGCGGGTCGGCGTCAGCATGGAGTGGCAGTGGGGGCGTTGAGCCCTACGCCAGCGCCGGCACCCGCTTCACCAGCGCCGCATCCAGCGCCGCACGCCGCGCCCACAGGTTGCGATACCAATCGAGCCTTGGTGCCACCTGCCGTGCCAGCAGTCGTTCGTCCCGCACCCAGGCGCGCGCCGCATCCCCCATGGCCAGCGCCCGCGCAGGATCGGCCAGCAGGGCGCGCAACTCACGGCCGAGGCTGTCGGCATCCGGCACGATCAGCCCGGTCTCGGCATGGCGCAGGCTGCCGGCATAGACCACGGGGCTGGCCAGGCAGCACAGCCGATGGCCGCCGGCCTCAACGGCCTTGAGGTCCGACTTCATGCGGTTGAAGCGGGTATTGGCCAGCGGCAGGAAGGCCAGCTCGCAGCCGGCCATCAGCTTGCGGTAGCCGGCATAGTCCGTGGTGGGGGTGAAGCGCTTGTGCGGCGTGTCGAGGGCCGCGAAGCTCGCCTGGTCATGCACCACCTCCACCGCCAGGCGGCCGCCGGCCTCGGCGAGCACCTGGTTCAGCATGGGCAGGAAGGGGGCGATATCCGCCTGGCGGTTCAGCGCGCCGAAGAACAGGGTCAGGCGTGACGGGTCGCGGAAATTCGACGGTTCGGGCAGTTCGGCCAATGCGTTCGGGAAGACCGCGATTTCGTCGTTGAATGCGGAAAGCAGGTCGCGCAGCGGCGTGGTGGAGGTCTGCACCGCATGCACGCCGCGAAACGCCAGGTGGTCGTTCCCGGCGATGGAGGGCCAATGCGCCGGATCGTCGTCGAATTCCTGCACCAGCACGGCACCGGTGGCGCGCAGGCCACGCAGGTACTCCACGCTCTCCGGTCGGTCCAGCAGGCGGCGTTGCAGGATCAGCACCCGGGGTACCCCAGGCTCCAACTTCGGCATTTCGGTGTCCGGCCCGGCGCGCGTCGCGACGCCGGGGCGGCTGGCCAGCGCGGCGAAGGGTTGCAGCACCCGCACATCATTCACGCCCCCCACCGGGCGCAGCGTGCGCGCCACCAGCACCATCGACGCCGGCCGGCGACGCCCGGCGCGCCAGACATATTGCAGCGGGGCGGAGCGGCGCAGCCAATCCTCCCGCGTGGTGCCGAGGGCGGCCAGCGCCGGTTCCACCTGCTTCGCGAAGGCCTCGGCACGCGGCAGGTCGAAGATTCGGGGGGTGACTTCCAGCGGCACCAGGCCGGCCGCCTCCAGCGCCTGGCGCATCGCATCTCGGGTGAACCAGCGCAGATGGGTGCGGTCGAACAGGCCGGTCTGTTCATAGCGCCAGGTGCCGCCGAGCAGGCGGGCGGCGAAGGACCAGTGCTCGACATTGGGGATGCAGGCCAGCAGTACGCCATCCGGCGCCAGCAGCGCCGCATCGCGCTTCAGCACCGCCCAGGGGTCGCGCAGATGCTCCAGCACATCGCCGAAGACCAGCGCATCCAGGCTGCCTTCGGGCACGGGTGGCGCGGTGGCCTCGATATCCAGGCGGTGCACCGCGTCGTAATGCGCCGCCGCCAGCGCCGCCAAGGCCGGGTCCGGCTCCACCGCCTCCAGCCGCGCCGTGGGGTTGCGGCGCCTGAAGGCGGCGCCGAGCGCCCCGGCGCCGCAGCCGATATCCAGCACGCGCCGCGCATCCAGCGGGATGCGGGCCAGCAGATGCGGGTTGGCTTGGGATCCGTAGGCGGGTTCGGTCACGGTGGCGATGCTTGACGCGCGCCGCCCTGGCACGCAATCCCCCGCCATGGCCCTGCCCCCCCTTCTGCACCTTCGCGACATCCGCCTGCGTCTCGGCTCCACCCAGTTGCTGGATGGGGCGGAGATTGCCGTCTCGGCGGGGGACCGGCTGGCGCTGGTCGGCCGCAACGGCTCCGGCAAATCGACCCTGCTGAAGATCGCGGCCGGGATCATTGATTCCGATGGCGGCACGGTATTCACCCAGCCCGGCGCCACCATCCGCTATCTGCCGCAGGAACCGGACCTCGCCGGCTTCGCCACCACCGGCGCCTATGTCGCCGCCGGCCTCGGCCCGGGCGATGACCCGCACCGGGCGCGCGTGCTGCTGGAGGGCCTGGGCCTGACCGGGGAGGAAAGTCCGGAAAATCTCTCGGGCGGCGAGTCCCGCCGCGCGGCGCTGGCCCGCGTGCTGGCGCCGGAGCCCGATATCCTGCTGCTGGACGAGCCGACCAACCACCTCGATCTGCCGGCGATCGAATGGCTGGAACAGGAACTCGGCCCGCTGCGCAGCGCGCTGGTGCTGATCAGCCATGACCGGCGCTTCCTGGAGCGGCTTTCGAAGTCCATGGTCTGGCTGGACCGCGGCACCACCCGCCGGTTGGACCAGGGCTTTTCCCACTTCGAGGCCTGGCGGGACCAGGTGCTCGAGGAGGAGGAAATGCAGGCCCACAAGCTGGCCCGCAAGATCGTGCGGGAGGAGCATTGGCTGCGCTACGGCGTGACGGCGCGGCGCAAGCGCAATGTGAAGCGGCTGTCTGGCCTTCAGGACCTCCGCAAGCGGCACCGCGAGCGGATCACGGCGCCGGGCACGGTGCGGATGGCGGCGAGCGAAGGCGATGCCTCCGGCACGCTGGTGGCGGCGCTGGAAGGCGTCACCAAGGCCTTCGGCGATGCGCCGCCGGTGGTGCGGGATTTCTCCACGCGCATCATGCGCGGCGACCGGGTCGGCATCGTGGGTCCCAATGGCGCGGGCAAGACGACCTTGCTCAACCTGCTGACCGGCGCGCTGAAGCCGGATGAGGGGCGGGTTCGGCTGGGCGCCAGCCTCGAGATGGTGACGATGGACCAGACGCGGGACAGCCTGGACCCCGACACCACCCTGCAATCGGCGCTGACCGGTGGCTCCGGCGACCAGGTGCGGATCGGCGGCGAGGTGAAGCACGTCATCGGCTATATGAAGGATTTTCTTTTTCTTCCGGAACAGGCGCGGACGCCGGTATCCGCCTTGTCGGGCGGGGAGCGCGGGCGGCTGATGCTGGCGCGCTGCCTGGCGACGCCTTCGAACCTGCTGGTGCTGGACGAGCCGACCAACGACCTCGACCTCGAAACGCTGGACCTGTTGCAGGAATTGCTGGCCGAGTATTCCGGCACCGTCATCGTGGTCAGCCACGACCGCGACTTCCTGGACCGCGTCGCGACCAATGTGATCGTCAGCGAGGGCCATGGCGCCTGGCAGGATTATGCCGGCGGCTATTCCGACATGGTGGCGCAGCGCGGCCGCGGCGTGCAGGCCAAGGCGCGCGCGGCGGCGGCAGCGGCCGCTGAACGCGGCACCGCGGAAGCGCCGCGCGCGGTGGCGAAGGCAAAAATGTCCTTCAAGGACAAGCACGCGCTGGAATCCCTGCCCGCCCGCATCGCGCTGCTGGATAAGGAGATCGGCCTGCTGCAGAAGGCGCTGGCCGACCCGGCGCTCTATACCAACGACCCGCCCGGCTTTGCGGCGCGCAGCAACCTGCTGGCAAAGAAGCAGGCGGAACGCGCGGCGGCCGAGGAAGACTGGCTGCGGCTCGAATTGCTGCGGGAGGAGATCGAGGGATGACCATCGGCGTCGGCGGATCCGATTTCGCCACGGAACTCGCGGGCATCCGCAACCAGCGGGATGCGGTGCCGCCGATCGGCGCGGAGGAGCATGCGCGCCGCGTGGACCGTGCCCAGGCGCGCATGGCGGAACTCGGCATTGCCGCGCTGTGGCTGGATGGCACGACCAACCTCGCCTGGATGACCGGGCTGAAGCACGGCCAGTCCGAACGCCCGGTCGGCGCCGTGCTGCCGGCGCGCGGGCCGCTGACCTATCTCTGCCCGGAATTCGAGGTGGAGAAGCTGAAGACCATGCTGGCGATCCCCGGCGAGGTCCGCGGCTGGGAGGAGGATGAGGACCCCTACGCGTTGTTCGCCGACATCCTGCGCGCCACCGACGCCCCCGGCGGCACGGTCGCGCTGGACGAGATGGCGCGGGTCTTCCTGGCGGAGGGTCTGCGCGCCGCGCTGCCGAACCACCATTTCATCGCCAGCGGCCCCGTCACCGGCTACCTGCGCCAGCGCAAGACGGAGCATGAGGTGACGTTGCTGCGCCAGGCGATGGGAATGACGCTGGACATCCAGGCCGCCGCCGCCCGTGGCCTGCGCGAAGGCGTCACCACGACGGAGGTCGGCGAATTCCTCGCCGCCGCGCATCGCAAGGCGGGCTTCGATGGCGGCCCGGCCTTCTCCATCGCGCTGTTCGGGGAGGCCACGGCCTATCCGCATGGCGTGCCCTATCCGCAGGTTCTGAAGGATGGCGATGTGGTGCTGATCGATGTCGGCGCGCCGCTGCATGGCTATGTCTCCGACATCACGCGCAGCTACGTCTTCGGCGAGCCTTCGCAGCGCCAGCGCGACATCTGGAACCTGGACCACGCGGCGCAGGCGGCCGGCATCGCGGTGGCGAAGCCCGGCATCACCGGCGGCGCGATCGATGATGCGGTGCGCGGCGTGGTGGTGGCCGCCGGCTTCGGCCCGGGGCACAGGACGCCTGGCCTGCCGCACCGCGCGGGGCATGGCATCGGCATGGATGTGCATGAGGGGCCGTATTTCGTGAAGGGCGGCAAGGAAATCCTCGCCCCCGGCGTCACCGGCAGCATCGAGCCGACCATCGCCATCTACGGTGAGTTCGGCATCCGGCTGGAAGACCACATCGTCATCACCGAAACGGGTGCCACCTGGCTGACGCAGCCGGCGAAGTCCGTCGATGACCCCTTTGGACAGGACTGAGCACAATGCTGACGATCTATGGCTGCCTGCGCTCCCGCGCCTCCCGCAATGTGTGGCTGGCGCATGAGGCGGGGCTGGAGTTCCGGCATGTACCGGTGATCCAGGCCTATCGCCTGGAAGCGCCGGATGCGGCGAATGCGCCGCTGCACACGGCCAGCCCGGAATTCCGGGCGGTCAATCCGAATGGCCAGATCCCGTCACTGGTGGATGGCGACCTGGTGCTGCACGAAAGCCTCGCCATCAACCTGTATCTCGCCCGCCGGTATGGCGGCGCGCTCGGCCCGGCCGATGCGGCGGAGGATGGGCTGATGGGGATGTGGTCATTCTGGGCGGCAACCGGCTTCGAGCCGCACAGCATCGAGATCCTGTACAACCGCGTGGGCAAGCCACCCGCCGAGCGTGATGCCGCCAAGGCCGATGCCGCGGTAGCCGCGCTCCGCAACCCCGTCGCCGTGCTGGACCAGGCGCTGGCCGCCACGGGCCATCTGGTGGGTGGCCGCTTCACGGTGGCGGACATCAACGTGGCGGAGGTGGTGCGCTACGCCCTGCCCGCGCCGGAGCTGTTCACCGAGGCGCCGCATGTGCTGGCCTGGATCACCGCCTGCCACGCCCGCCCGGCCTTCCGGCAGATGATGGCGGACCGGGACAAGGAAGCGGCCTGAGCCTCAGCCACCCAGCGCCGCCATCCTGGCACGCCGCACCGCCAGCAGGTGCCGGCGCATCGCCGCCCGCGCCGCCGCGGCCGCGCCGGCCGCGATGGCCTCCGCGATCTGCGCGTGCTCACCGAGGTTCTGCCGCCGGCGCAGCGGCGAGACCGCCAGCCGGGTGAGGCGGGAGGCGACGGGTGCGGCCTGGTCGCGCCACAACTCGCCCACGATGCGCGACAGCACCGGATTGCCGGAGGCCTCGGCAATGGCCAGGTGAAAGTCGCGGTCCGCCAGGTCGCCGACACGGCCCGCCACCGCCTCCGCCCGCATCCGGCCAAAGGCCTCGGCCACCGCCAGGCGCGCCGGCGCATCGGTGCTGCGGGCCGCAAGCGCGGCACATTCCGGCTCCACCAGCAGCCGCGCCTCCAGCACGTCGAAGGGGCCGGGCGCGTCATTGGTGTCGTGCGGCGGCGGCGTGGCGGCGGCGCGCACATAGACGCCGGAGCCGCCGCGCACCTCCACCAACCCCTCGATCTCCAGCGCGATCAAGGCCTCCCGCAATGAGGGCCGGCTGACATTCAGCCGCGGCGCCAGCTCGCGCTCGGAGGGCAGGCGGCTGCCGGGCGGCAATTCGCCGGCGGCGATCATCCCGGCGATCTGCTCGGCGATGCGGCGGAACAGGCGGCGGGGCTCAAGCGGCTGGAAGGGCATCCGCGTTGTATCCGGGCGGTTGACAGCTCTGGCAAGCGGGCGCCAGCATGGCGAAACTGGTCAGGCCACTTTGCCACATAAGATCGGATCGGGAATGGGAAAGGAAACGCCATGATGACGCCTTCGGGAACCGGTCGCCGCGCGCTGCTGCTCGGGGCCGCCGCCATGGGGCTGGCTGCGCCCGCCCTCGCGCAGGGCGCGGCGCCCTGGCCCTCACGCCCCATCCGCTTCATCGTGCCCTTCGCCCCGGGCGGTGCTTCCGACACCACGGCACGGCTGACCGCGCAGCATCTGTCGCAGCGCCTGGGCCAGCCGGTGGTGGTGGAGAACAAGGCCGGCGCCGCTTCCGTCATCGGCACGGCGGAGGCGGCGCGGGCGGCGCCGGATGGGTACACGATCCTGCTGGCGCCGCCGCCCTTCGTCATCACGCAATTCGCCTATCCGAACCTGCCCTATGACCCGGAAGCCGCGTTCCGCCCGGTGATCCTGCTGGTCACCAGCCCTTCCCTGCTGTTCTCCCGCACCGGGCTGGCAACGCGCGGCTGGCCGGAGATCGTGGAAATGGCGAAGGCGCGGCCTGGCGTGCTGACCTATGGCAGCCCGGGCAATGGCAGCCTGCCGCATCTGGCGATGGAATTGCTGAGGCTGCGCGCCGGCGTGGACATCCTGCACGTGCCTTATCGGGGCGGCGGCCCCGCGGCGGCGGACCTCGCCGGCGGGCGGATTGACCTGATGATCTCCAGCCCGCTCGACATGGCGGGGAATCTGGCCAGCGGCCGCGCCGTGCCGGTCGCCGCCGCCACCGCCCGCCGCGCCCGCGCCTTCCCCGACCTGCCGACGCTGGGGGAGATGGGTGTGCCGGATTACGACAGCGCCGGCTGGTTCGGCGTGGTGATGCCCGCGGCCACGTCGGATGCCATCGCCACGCGCCTCAATGCCGAGTTCCAGGCGGTGCTGCGGGTGGAGGAGGTGGCGGCACGGCTGCTGACGCTCGGTGTCGAGCCCGCCGGCGGCAGCGCCGAGGATTTCCAGCGCCACCTCACCGCCGAACGCAACCGCTGGCGCGTCGCCGTGCCAGCCGCGGGAGTGACCGTGCAGTGAAGCGGCCGAACATCCTCTGGGTCTGCACCGACCAGCAACGCTGGGACACAATCCGCGCGCTCGGCAACACGCATATCCGCACGCCGGCCATGGACAGCCTTGTGGCCTCCGGCACCGCCTTCACCCGCTGCTACGCGCAATCGCCCATCTGCACGCCATCGCGCGCCAGCATGATGACCGGGCGCTACCCGGCGACGCATCAGGTGCAGCGCAACGGCAACGCTTTCTGGCCGGCGCATGAGGTGCTGGTGACGAAGCGCCTCGCCGATGCCGGCTATGATTGCGGGCTGATCGGCAAGCTGCACCTGTCCGCCGCAAAGTATCACGAGAAGCGCGTCGATGACGGCTATCGCGTGTTTCACTGGAACCACCACCCGACCCCGGATGCGGCGCGCGGCGATGCCTATGAGCACTGGCTGCGGCATGAGAAGGGCGTCGATCCGCAGGCGCTGTATCGGGACAAGGGCGCCTTCTGCGGCCCGGGCGTGCCGGCGGCGCTGCATCAATCCACCTGGTGCGCGGAGATGGCGATCCGCTTCATCACCGACCGCCGCGATGCGCCCTGGTGCCTGTCGCTGAACTTCTTCGACCCGCACGCGCCCTTCGACGCGCCACCGGAAGCCCTGGCGAAAGTCGATGCCGCCAGCCTGCCGCTGCCCCTGTGGCGCGACAGCGATGGCGAACGCTGGGTGGATTTCCAGGATGTGGACCAGCAGCAGGTGCGCCCGCAGGACCCGCGCATCCGCCACGCCGAACAGCCGCCGCCGCCCGCCGAGCGCGACCACGACAAGGTCGCGAGCCATGTGCCGGAGGGCTATGACGCGCTGCAGGTGAAGGCGAACTACTACGCCATGATCGAGCATCTGGACGCGCAGCTCGGCCGCATCCTGGCGGCGCTGCAAGACAGCGGCCAGGCGCAGGACACCATCGTGCTGTTCCATTCCGACCATGGCGAGATGCTGGGCGACCACGGCCTGGTGCTTAAGGGCTGCCGCTTCTTCGAGGGTCTGGTCCATGTGCCGATGATCTGGTCCTGGCCCGGCCACATCACGCCCGGCTTGGTCAGCGAAGCGCTGGTCGAGCTTGTGGACATCGTGCCCACCCTGCTGGAGGCGGCGGGCCTCGACATTCCCTGGACGGTACAGGGCCAATCGCTGCTGCCGATCCTGCAGGGCCGCGCCGACCCGGCGCGGCACAAGCCGCATGTGGTCTGCGAATTCCACGACGCCATTGGCGCCGGGCGCGACCACAGCCACGGCACCATGGTCTTCGATGGCCGCACCAAATCCGTGATCTATCACGGCCATCCGATCGGCGAGATCTTCGATCACGCGACCGACCCTGGTGAGTTCGACAATCTGTGGCACGATGTGTCGCTGCGGGCGGATCGGTTGAAATACCACCTGGATGCGATGGCCGGCACCACCAGCGCGGGTCCACCCCGCAGCGCCAATTATTGAGGGAGGGCTCACCATGATCGCTCGCAGGTTTCTGGCGCTTCTGGGCGGCGGGCTGCTCGCTTTGCCCCTGGTCGCCGCACCCATGTCGGCCGCCCCGGCGCAGGCCGCCTGGCCGGAACGGCCGGTGACGGTGGTGGTGCCCTACCCGCCCGGCGGCAACAACGACATCCTCGCACGGCTGCTGGCGCCGATCGTGGAGCGGGAGATCGGCCAGTCGCTGGTGATCGACAACCGGGGCGGTGGCGGCGGCACGGTTGGCGCCGGCGTCGCCTCCCGCGCCGCGGCGGATGGCTATACGGTGCTGTTCGCGGATATCGGCATCCTGGCGATCGCGCCGCACCTGTTCGCACGGCTGCCCTTCGACCCCGACGCTTTCGCGCCGATCCTGCGCCTGACGGAGGTTTCGCTGCTGGTCGGCGTGCCACGGGGATCGCCGCACCAGACCCTGGCCAGCCTGCTCGATGCCGCCCGCGCGCGGCCCAATGCGCTGACCTTCGCAACGCCCGGCAACGGCACGGCCGGGCACCTGGCAACCCAGATGCTGATGTCGCTGGCGAATGTGCAGATGACCCACGTGCCCTATCGCGGCAGCGCCCCGGCGCAGACGGACCTCACCGCCGGCCATGTGAACCTGCTGATCGACGGCACGCTGCTGCCCGCCATCACCCAGGGCCAGCTGCGTGCCCTGGCCGTCACCGGCCCCAGCCGGTCCCCCTTCACGCCGGACCTGCCGACGGTCGCGGAGGCAGGCGTGGCGAACTACAATTTCCTGTCCTGGCATGGCGTGGTGGCACCCCGCGGCACGCCGGCCGAGGCGATCCGGCGCCTCAATGCCGCCTATAACGCCGCCGTGGCCGATCCCGGCGTGCAGGCCCGCGCGCGCCAGCTTGGCCTGCCGCTGAAGGGCGGCTCTTCCGAGGAATTCACGGCATTCATCGCGGCGGAGCGCGCCAAGATGGGCCCGCTGGTGCGGGACAGCGGAGCGCGGGTGGAGTGAGCGACAGCATGAAGCGCCCGAACATCATGCTGGTCACGGTGGACCAGTGGCCGGCCTCCCTCATGGGCTACGCCGGCCATCCTACCGTGCTGACGCCGACGCTGGACCAGCTGGCCCGCAACGGCGTGTGCTTCCCGAACACCTATTCCGAATGCCCGATCTGCATCCCGGCGCGGCGCACGCTGATGACGGGCAATACGGCGCGCATCCATGGCGACCGCAGCTTCGACCCGGTGGCGCGCATGCCGCCGCAGCCGACGCTGGCCGCCACGCTGGGCGCCGCCGGCTACCAGACCTGCGCGGTCGGCAAGCTGCATGTCTATCCGCCGCGCGACCGCATCGGCTTCCACGATGTGCATCTGTCGGAGGAAGGCCGGCCGCATCTCGGCGGCTATGACGACTACGACCTGTTCCTGGCCGACCAGGGCTTTCCCGGCCAGGGCTTCAACCATGGCATGAACAACAACGACTACCTCTGGCGGCCCTTCCACCTGCCGGAGCATTGCCATGTGACCAACTGGACAACCTGGAAGATGTGCCGCGAGATCAAGCGGCGGGACCCGACGCGGCCGGGCTTCTGGCACCTGTCCTACACCGCGCCGCATCCGCCGCTGGCGCCCCTGCAGGCCTATCTCGACATCTACCGCGATGCGGAGCCGCCGGTGCCACCGGTCGCCGATTGGGCGAAGGACCAGGCCGCCCTGCCCTATGCGCTGCGCTCCATCACCGACTACTGGTCGCATGTGAAGCCGCACCATCTGCGCGGCATCCAGCGCGCCTTCATGGCGCTGTGCACCCATATCGACCACCAGTTCCGCCTGGTGCTGGGCACGCTGCGGGAGGAGGGGCTGCTGGACGACACGGTGGTGCTGTTCACCGCGGATCATGGCGACATGCTGGGCACGCACGGCCTCTGGGCCAAGCGGATCTTCTATGAGGGCAGCGCCCGGGTGCCGACCATCCTGCTCGGCCCGGCGAGCGATCCGCGCACCGCGCCGGGCAGCGTGGACCGGCGGCTGGTGCAGCTGGCGGATGTGATGCCGACGCTGCTGGATTTCGCCGGCGTCGCCCCCAGCGCGCCGATGGAGGGGCTCTCGATGATCGGCGGCGCGCAGCGGGATGTGCTGACGGCCGCCTGCCGCGACGATGCCTCCGCCACGCGCATGGCGACCGATGGGCGACACAAGCTGATCTGGTACCCCAACGGCAACATCATCCAGCTATTCGACCTGCGGGACGACCCGCAGGAGATGCGGAACCTCGCCGGGGAAGTCGCACTGGCCGAGGTGCGGGCCAGGCTGGAGGCGGCGCTGGTGGCGGAGGCCTGGGGCGTCGATACCGGCTGGATCCGGGATGGCAGGCTGGTCGGCACCCCCGCCAAGCCGTTCCAGGGCCAGAGCAACCGGGGCCTCTCCGGCCAGCGCGGCTTCCACTTCCCCCCGCCGCCGCAGGCCGGGGCGGATGTCGTGGTGGGGACACCCGGAGGCTAGGCGCATGCAGGCCCCCGCCAAGACCTGCTGCGTCCCCGCCACGGGGCGCGCGGCAGGCCCGGCCGTACCGCTGCCGGCGGCTGGTGGCGGCGACCACAGCCTGGTGGTGGACGTCCCCGGCGGCACCGTCACCATCGGTACCGACAAGCCGGTCTTCCGCGAGGATGGCGAGGGCCCGGCGCGACGCGTGACCCTGCGACCCTTCCGGATCGACGCCCACGCCGTCAGCAACCGCCGCTTCGCCGCCTTCGTCGCCGCCACCGGCTACCGGACGGAGGCGGAGCGCTATGGCTGGTCCTATGTCTTCCACAGCTTCCTGCGCCCCGGGACCCAGGCGCCCAGCCCGGAAGGCACGCCCTGGTGGCGCCAGGTGGAGGGCGCCTACTGGGCGGCGCCGGAGGGTCCGGCTTCCTCCACCGCGGACCGGCTGGACCACCCGGCCACGCATATCGCCTGGAACGACGCCGCCGCCTTCGCCGCCTGGGCGGGGGGCCGCCTGCCGGGCGAGGCGGAATGGGAACATGCGGCCAAGGGCGGCGACGATGCCGCTCGCTTCCCCTGGGGTGCGGCGGAGCCGGATGACGGCAACGCGCTGTGCAACATCTGGCAGGGGCGTTTTCCGGCCCGGAACACCCTGGCCGATGGCTTCCTCGGCACCGCCCCGGTGGATGCCTTCCAGCCGAACGGCTTCGGGCTGTTCAATGCCTGCGGCAATGTCTGGGAGTGGTGCGCCGACGCATTCCGCATCCGCTCCCTCTCAGCCGCCGCGAAGCAGCGCAACCAGGCCGCGGCGGCGGAGCGGGAGCGGGTGATGAAGGGTGGCTCCTACCTCTGCCACCTCAGCTACTGCTACCGCTACCGGATCGCCGCCAGGTCGGGCCGCAGCCCGGACACCTCCGCCGGGCATACCGGGTTCCGCGTGGCCTATGACGTGTAGCGGCGGGTTCGCGATCGGCCCGATCTGACGCGATCGTTCCGAACCGGCTGGTTTTCCGGACTTGCCGCGGCGTCTATGTTGCGTGGCCCCACGCCCATACCCCCGGCAAGAAGGCATTCGGCATGACGCGCGACCTCCGTGAATCCCGGCCCCGCCGTGGCTGAGAGCCCCGCCTTTCCCAGCCGGTCCGCCATATGCTGGCCGGTGTTCCTGTCCGCCGGCCTGGTGCTGCTGGCGCTGGTCCTGTTTGCCGGAATCTGGCCGGAGCGCGCCGCCGATACCTTCACCGCGGCGCAGGCCTGGGTGATCCGGAGCTTCGGCTGGTTCTACATGCTGGCGGTGGCGATCTTCCTGGTCACGGCCATCGTGCTCGCCTTCGGGCGGCATGGCGGCATCCGCCTCGGCGCGGATGAGGAGACGCCGGAGTTCGGCAACGGGTCCTGGTTCGCCATGCTGTTCAGCGCCGGCATGGGCATCGGCCTGATGTTCTTCGGCGTGGCCGAGCCGGTGATGCACTACGCCACCCCGCCCCCCAATGCCGCCGGCATGCCGCTGAGCTTCGGCGCGGCGCGGGAGGCGATGATCTCCACCTTCTTCCACTGGGGCCTGCATGCCTGGGCGGTCTATGCCATGGTCGGGCTGGTGCTGGCCTATTTCGGCTTCCGCCGGGGCCTGCCACTGACCATCCGGTCCGCCCTGCATCCCTTCCTCGGCGAGCGTTTCCGCGGCTGGCCAGGGCATGTGGTGGATGGCTTCGCGGTGATCGGCACCATGCTCGGCGTCGCCACATCGCTCGGCTATGGTGCGGCGCAGGCCAATGCGGGCCTCGCGCATCTCACCGGCCTGCCGACCGGCCCCTGGGTCCAGGTGGTCCTGATCGCCGGCATCATCGCCATCGCGCTGGGCTCCGTCGTGCTCGGGCTGGATGCGGGCATCCGGCGGCTGTCGATCCTGAACCTCGGCCTGGCGCTGGGCCTGATGACCTTCGTGCTGGTTACCGGGCCGACCCTGTTCCTGTTGCAGGCCTATGTGCAGAACACCGGCGCGTACCTGGCGGATATCGTCGGCCGCACCTTCCGGCTGCACGCCTATGAACCCTCCGGCTGGCTCGGCGGCTGGACGCTGCTGTACTGGGCCTGGTGGATTTCCTGGTCGCCCTTCGTCGGCATGTTCATCGCCCGCATCAGCCGCGGCCGGACCATCAAGGAATTCGTGCTCGGCGTGCTGGTGGCGCCGGCGGGCTTCACCTTTGCCTGGATGACCGTGTTCGGGAACACCGCCATCCAGATGGACATGGCCCAGGGCGGCTGGCTTTCGGCGGCGGTGGGGGCGGATGTGACCACGGCGCTGTTCCAGTTCCTGGAAGCGCTGCCGCTATCGGCCATCACCGGCTGGATGGCGACGCTGCTGATCGTGACCTTCTTTGTCACCTCCGCCGACAGCGCGGCGCTGGTGGTGGATACCATTGCCTCCGGCGGGTCGGAGGAGAATCCGGTCTGGCAGCGCATCTTCTGGTGCGTCGCCATCGGCGCGCTGGCGGCGGTGCTGCTGCTGGCCGGTGGGCTTGCGGCCTTGCAGACCGCGTCGTTGATCGGCGCCCTGCCCTTCACCGCGATCATGCTGCTGGCGACCTGGGGCCTGTTCCGCGCGCTGGCGGATGAGGAAGGCGCACGCACCGGCCACGCCCCGGCCCGCGCCCCGGCGGCGGCCGATGGCTGGCAGCAGCGGCTGGGTGCGGCGCTGCACCGGCCGAGCCGGGCCACGGCCGAACGGCACCTGGCGGCCGCCATCCGCCCGGCGCTGGAGGCGGTGGCGGAGGAAATCCGCAAACGTGGCGGCCAGGCGGAGCTGGTGGCCGAGGATGGCCGCGCCGCGCTGACCGCCGAGCTGCCCGGCGGGGCGCGCTTCGGCTACGCGGTGCAGCTTCGCGCCATGAAGGAGCCAGCCTTCGCCCTGGCTGGTTCGCAGCCCACGGAAGCCAGCCGCCATCGCTGGTGGCGGGCGGAGGTGGCGGGTGCGGGCTATGACGTGTTCGGCTGGACGCGGGATGACATCATCGGCGATGTCATGGCCGTGCTCGACCGCGCCCTGGTCCGCGCAAGCCGCTGAGGTTCCATGCCGCAGGTCCTGCTTTCCGCGAGTTCGTTGTTTGCCGGCGTCGCGCTGCTGCTGACGGGGCATGGGTTGCTCACCCTGCTGCTGCCGCTGCGGGGCGTGGCGGAGGGGTTCGGGCCGGTCGCCATCGGGCTGCTCGGCTCGGCCTATTTCGCGGGCTTCGTGGCGGGCTGCCTGCATGGGCCGCACCTGGTGGGGCGGGCGGGGCATATCCGCGCCTTCGCCGCGGTGGTCTGCGGCGTTTCGGCCGTCGCCTTCGCCTATCCGCTGCTGGTGGGCGAAATCCCCTGGGCGCTGATGCGCTTCGGCTTCGGCTATGGGCTGGCGGTGTTCTACCTGGTGGTGGAATCCTGGCTGAACGACCGCGCCACCAACACCACCCGCGGCCTGCTGCTCGGCACCTACGTCATGATCAACCACGCCGCCATCGCGGCGGGGCAGATGACGGTGCTGGCCTACCCCGTCGCGGGGTTCGAGCTGTTCGCGGTGGCCGGCATCCTGATCAGCCTGGCCGCGATTCCGGTGGCGCTCAGCCGGTCGCCGCAGCCGGCGCCGGTGACGGATGTGCGGTTCCGGCCGGGCAAGCTGTGGCGTGCCTCCCCGGTCGGGCTGGTCGGCAGCCTGATGGTGGGGCTGGCGAATGGCGCCTTCTGGGGCTTGGGCGCGGTGGCGGCCACCGGCTTCGGGCTGGATGAGGATGGCGCCGCGCTGTTCATGACCGCCGCGGTGCTGGCCGGCGCCGTGACGCAGATGCCGATCGGGCGGCTGTCGGACCGCATGGACCGGCGCTTCGTCCTCGCCGGGCTATTGGTGGCCTCGATCTGCGTTGGGCTGGCGCTCGGGCTGCTGGAGGTACAGGGGATCTGGCTGCTGGCGCTGGCGGCGGTATTCGGCGGGGTGATGCTGCCCTGCTACTCCATCGCGGCCGCGCATGCCTATGACCATGCGGACCCGTCCGACTATGTCGGCACCGCGTCATCGCTGCTGCTGGTGAACGGATTGGGCTCGATCGCCGGGCCGATCGGGGCGGCGCTGCTGATGCGGTCCTTCCCAGGCGGCGGGCTGTTCCTGTTCATCGCGCTGACCCAGGCCGGGCTGCTGGCCTTCGTGCTGTGGCGCCTGCGCCAGCGCGCCGCCCCCGCACCGGAATTGCGCGAGAGCTTCGACATGGCCGCGACATCGCCGGCCATGGTCGGCGCCGTCATCACCCCCGGTGCGGAGGTGGTGGCGGAGGAGCCGAGGGGCTGATCATCCGAGCTGCGCGCCCATCGGACCCGCAGCATCATCCAGCCCCCGCCGCCGCCGTTAAGGGTTTCGCACCACCGCGGCGAGCGCATCGGCCAGCGCCTGCCGCGCATAGGGCTTCCGCAGCACCGTGACGGAGCCCACGTCGCCCCCCTCCAGCGCCCAGCCGCTTCCATAGCCGGTGACGAAGATGAAGGGCACGTCGCGCAGGCGCAGGAGATCGGCGACCGGGAAGGATCGGTCGCCGCCGCCAAGATGCACATCGAGAATGGCGGCGCGCAGGTTCCCCTCGGTGGCGGCAAGCCGCAGGGCTTCCCCGAGGTCCCGCGCGGGCCCCACCACCTGGTAGCCCAGAATCCCCAGCGTCGCTTCCAGCTCAAGCGACAACAGGCTCTCATCCTCCACCACCAGCACGCGCGGCGCTGCGGACGCCGAGGTCGCGGCCCCCGTCGCCCGCAGGCCGGGCGGCGGAGACGGCCGATCGCCGAATTCGGGTGCGGGGGCGCCGCTGGGCCGGATCGAGGCCAGGCCCGGTGGCAGGGTCAGGATGAAGCGCAGCCCGCCCCCAACCCAATCGAAGGCAGCCTCGCCGCGCAGCTGCCGCTCGGTGAGCTGGGTGATGAGCCGCGTGCCGAAGCGTCGTTTCGTGGGCGGTCCGTCCAGCAGCGGCCCGCCTTCCTCCGCCCAGGTCAGGCGCAACCGGCCATCCTCGGCACCCAGCTCCCAGCTCAGGCAGACCCGCCCCTCGGGCGCCGAGAGCGCGCCATGCTTCGCGGCATTGGTGGCAAGTTCATGCAGCACCATCGCCATCGGCTGGACGACCTCGGCCGCGAGAAAAACCGGGGGTCCCGTCAGCGCGACGCGCCCGGTGTGCGGCGCCAGCTCATCCTCCGCCACCAGGCGCAGCGCGGCGCCGCTCCAGGCTTCCTGCGCCAGCAGGGAATGGGCCCGTGCCATGGCCGCGATGCGGCCCTCGACCGAAGCGGCGTAACGCTCGGGCGGCACGTCGCTGGGCGTGAGGCGGACGACCGAAAGAGCGATGGCCAGCGCGTTCTTCGCCCGGTGGTCGACCTCGCGGGCCAGCAGCATCTGCCGCTCATCCGCCGTTCGCTTGGCGGTTGCCCGCGCCCGTAGCGCGGCATTGGCGGCGGCGATGCCGAGGCGCAGCTCCTCGAACTCCGTCACGCGCGATGCCTCCGCCATGGGCTGGGGCAACGCCTCCCCGGCATCGGTGGCCAGCGCCTGCGCATCGCCAACCAGCCCCGTTACCGGCCGCAGCAGGCGGCGCGAGAGCCAGATGGCAAAGGCGGCGCCGAGGCCCACGATCAGCCCGCCGCCGAGCGCCAGCAGCAGGAGCGGCCTTTGCCAGGCGGCGATGTAGGTGTCCCAGGGCTGTGCGGTGCCGATCGCCCAGCCCTGTGCGGTGTCGAGCCGCGCGAAGCCGGTTGCTACCTCCTGCCCCTCCAGCGCCACACCGCGCAGGAAGCCGTGGGTCCGGCCTTCGATACCCTCCATGAACCAGGCGGGGGCCGGCAGGCCAAGATAGCGATCCTGGTTGCGGGACCGCGCCACCACCTTTCCGGTCCCGTCCACCAGCACGTCGAAGGCGCCGCCCAGGGAGCCCTGCGAGGCCAGCAGCGTGCCAAGCCTCGGAAGTTCCAGCCTCGCGGCGAGTACGAAGCGGATGGCCCCGCCGCGCTCCACCGGCACGGCAACGCCCACCACCGGCGTGCGCGCCACGGCGCCGAGGACCAGGTCGCTGACAAACGGCCGGCCGGTCTCGGTCACGGCCCGGAAATCGGCCGCCGAGACGGCCCCAGCCGGCGCGCCCTCGGGCAATGCCGTGTTGATGATCTGCCGCAGGGACCCGGCATCCATCAGGATGATCGAGGTGCCGAGCCCCACGGCCGCGCGGCGTGCCTCCCGCTCGAATCGCTCCAGATCCTGTCCGGGATCGTCGAGTGCCACGGAGGCGGCCAGTGTGGTGACAGAGGCGAGATGCAGGCCGATTTCCCGGTCCGCGGCCAGGGCCAGCGCGCGTGCCGTGTCCTGCAGCCGCGCCTCGAAGGCTTGGCGATAGGCCGCCACCGCGCTCCACGAGGCCACCGCGCCCAGGCTGAGCGCCGGCAGAAGCAGGGCCAGCCCAAGGCCCAGGAGCACGGTCTGCAGGCGAAAGTGCCGGTATGGCTGCCGCTGCATCACTTCATCATTCCGCGAAGAGGCTTGCCGTGACGTGGCTGGCGCTGCGGGGCGGGTGGCGAGATGCGCGCCGCGGGAAGGCACCGTCATCAGGCGGCGTCGCAGACGGGTCAAGGCCGCGGGGCGGTCGTTCCGGTATGCGGCGGAATGGCGTGCCCTGCTGGCCGGAGCGAGCCGGGCACGCCGCCTCGGCTAGCCGGCGGAGATGATCTTCAACACCCCAGGCACGGCGAGCGCCGCGAATTGCTGGGCCGTGGCGATATCCGCCTCGCTGTACCAGCCGGCCTCATGCAGCAGGTTGATGGTGGCGATGGTCTGGCCGTCCCAGCGCACCGGCACGTTCAGCACGCTCTCGCAGCCCAGGCTGCGGATCAGTTCATGGTCGTAGAAGACGTCGGTAATGTCGGCGTAGGTGTAGCCGATATAGGGCACGCCCTCGTTCAGCACCTTGGCGAACCAGGGCGTCGGGTTGATCGGCTTGCGCCCGCCCACCGGGTATTCCTTCGGCATGTTGGAATAGTAGCGCTGGCTTTCCTTGGCGCCCGGATGGATCACCAGGATGGTGAACAGCTTGTGGCCGATGGAATGCGCCATGGCCGCATCGAGCGCGGCGAACAGCGCACCGGGCTGGCCACCGCCGGCGATGGCGGAGATGACGGGCGAAAAATCGGGAACGGGGCGGGTCATGGGGTCGCCTTGGTGCGGGTTTTCTCAGGAATCAGGCCCTGCGGCCGGAAGCGCAGCAGCAGGATCAGGCTCAGCGCAATGGCGCCCTCGCGCAATGCCGCCTTCTGCACCGGGCTGATGCCCGGGATGACGGCGGACAGGAAGCGGGTGGATTCCAGCAGCGCGATCACGAACAGCGCGCCGATGATCGCACCCCGCATGGCGCCAACGCCGCCGGCGGTCAGCGCCAGCACGATGTAGATGGTGAGCAGCGGGGCGAAGCCGTCGGGGGCGATATAGGCGTTGTAGTGGGCGTACAGCGCCCCTGCCCCGCCGAGCACCGCGGCGCCGATGGTGAAGGCGCGCACCTTGAACCACAGCACCGGCTTGCCGGCGACGGCGGCGATGTCCTGATCCTCCCGGATCGCGCGCAGCACGCGGCCGAAGGGGGAATGGGACAGGCGGGCGAGCAGCACGAACACCACCGCCACCGCCGTCCAGACGATGCCGAGATAGATCAGGTTGAAGCCCTGCGGCGAGACATCCCCGCGCCACGGCCCGGGAATGCCGGAGATGCCATCCGTGCCGTTGGTCAGCCAGATCTCGTTCGAGGCGACCAGGCGGATGACCTCGGCGAAGCCCAGCGTGACGATGGCCAGGTAATCGCCGCGCAGCCGCGCCACGATCAGCGCCATCACGGCACCCGCGGCCGCCGCCATCACCGCGCCGGCGGCCCAGCCGAGCGGCATCGGCCAGAGCAGCTTGGTGGTGAGCAGCGCGGAGGCATAGGCACCGACGGCGAAGAAGCCGACCAGGCCGAGATTGACCATCCCGGCCAGGCCCCAGATCACGTTCAGCCCCAACGCCATCAGTGCGTAGAAGCCGGCGAAGACCAGCATGGCGACGAGGTAGGCTTCCATCAGTTCCGCCCCCCGAGAATGCCCTGCGGCCGGAACATCAGCACCAGGAGGATGGCGAGGAAGGCGGTGACGGTGCGGTAGGCCGGCGACAGCACCACCCCGGCCAGCTCCTCCCCCACCCCCACCACCATGGCGCCGAGCGCGGCTCCGGGAATGGACCCCAGCCCGCCCACCACGGCCGCGGCGAAGACGGAGAGCACGACGCGAAAGCCGGTGAGCGGGTCGATCGAGGTATCAATGCCGATCAGCATGCCACCGCAGCCCGCCAGCCCGCCGCCGAGGAACACCGCGACGCGGGCGATGCGGTTGGGATCGACGCCCTTGATATCCGCCAGCACCGGGTTGTCCGCCACCGCGCGCATGGCGCGTCCCAATCGGGTAAAGCCCAGCAGAAGAAAAAGCCCGCCCGCCGCGACGATGGCGTAGCCGGTATTCTGCAATTGCTGCGGGTTCACGCGGATTCCGTCGAAGCGCCAGTCGCGCAAAATCGGCAGATCGTAGCCGCGCAAATGCAGGATGGTCATGGCGACGGAGGCGATGGCCACCGTCAGCGGCCCGGCCGGGCGCAGCGGCCGGAAGGCCACTTCCTCCGCCGTCAGGGACACAAGCCCGGCCACCAGGAAGGCGAGCGGAAGTGCCAGGCCCACCGGCCAGCCATAGACGGCATTCGCCACCCAGCCGGCGAAGGCGCCGACCGTGGCGAAGCCGGCGATGGAGAAGTTCGGGTAGCGCAGCACCGCGAAGATGCAGTTGAAGCCGATGGCGGGCAGCATCAGCACGCTGCCCGCCATCACGCCATTCAGCAAAACCTGCACCAGGTCCCGCCAGTCGTGAATCATTGCGTGCCCTCAGTCGTGCCGGAGGCACGCCAAGGGCGTGACGGGCGCGGCCTCCGGCTTCGGGGCAGTGCCCCGAATGGCTTCGCGGCATAGGCCGCGGCGGCCATTCGGCCGCTCGGCCCTCCGGGCCGCATCGCGCGCCTATCCTGCATTGAAGGTGGCTCCTGGATCGGGGGCACGCCTCTCAAACGAGTTCGAGCACCCGGTAGGCGCCGCCCTCCGCCACCTCGTAGCGGAACTTGGTGCCGCGGATGTCGCCGCGGTCGTCGAATTCGCAGGGCCCGGAGGCACCCTCGAAATTCACCGCGCGGCCGGCGGCAATCAGGCGCAGGCCGTCCGTGACATTGTCCACCTTCTCGCCATCGCCCTGGCAGATCTTACGGACATTCTCGCGGATCACGCTGCCTGTGGCCTCGCCGCCTTGGGCCGCGGCCAGGATCGCCATGGTGGCGTGGTCGTGCACCTGGGCGGAATACGGGTCCACCTCCGTGCTGCCGAAGGCGGCCTTCAGGCGGGTGAAGGCGGGGCTGTTGAGGTCGGGGCTCGGCTGGAAGGTGGTCAGGCCGTTCGTCACCTCGTTCGGCAGCGTGCCGAAGACGCTGGCGGGCGCGGCATAGGCGAAGGTGAAGCGGCGGCCGTCGAAGCCGGCGCGATACAGTTCGCGCAGCAGGATGGTCACGTCCGGCAGGTAACCGTTCAGCATCACGGTGTCGGAGCGGGAGCGCATGATCTGGTCCACCTCCGACCGGAAGGCGGTCTTTTCCCGCTCATAGACGATGTAGCCGGAGACGGCGCCGCCGGCGGCGCGCATCACCTCCGTCATCACGTCCTGGCTGGACTGCGCGAAGGGCGACTGCGCCGCCATGTGGAAGACCCGCTTCGCACCCTTGCCAAGCAGCCACTTCGTCGCCGTCTCGATCTGCAGGCGGGAATTGGGCTGGGTGCGGAAGATGTGCCCGTTATGCGGCAGCAGGGTGATGCTGTCGGCGCCGGAGACGGTGAGCAGCGGCACCCGGTTCTCCCAGCACAGCGGCGCCACGGCGGTGGTGACGGAGGACGCCCAGGTGCCCATCAGCGCCTGCACGCGGTCCACATCGATCAGCTTGCGCGCGCCGCGCACGCCGGCATCAGGGTTGGTCTGATCATCCTCGAAGGCGAGGCGCACCTGGCGGCCCTTGATGCCGCCGGCGCTGTTCGCGGCTTCGACCACGCCCTGCATGGCGCGCAGCATGGCCGGGCCGTAGGGGCCGCCCGCGCCGGTCAGCGGCGGCAGCGCGCCGAACACCACCGGCTGCGTCTGCGCGAAGGCGCGGCCGCCGATGGCGAAGGAGGAGACGGCGGCGGCCGCCCCGAGCAGGGCGCCGCGGCGCCCGATATTCATCTGCATCATCCGTCAGCTTCCCTTCTTTCGTTGTTGCACATCATCCGCCGAGGAACAGGCGGCGCACTTCGGGGTCCGAGGCGAGTTCGGCGGCCGGGCCGGTACGGGCGACGCGGCCATCGACCATGACGATGCCATCCTCCGCGATCGCCAGCGCCTCCAGCGCATTCTGCTCCACCATCAGGATGGCGGTGCCCTCGGCATGGATGGCGGCGATGTCGTCGAACAGGCTTTCGGCGGCTTTGGGGCTGAGGCCGGCGGAAGGCTCGTCCAGCAGCAGCAGCTTCGGCTCCACCATCAGCGCCATGCCCATCGCCAGGATCTGCCGCTGGCCGCCGGACAGGTTTCGCGCGGCGCTGCGGCGCTTCTCGGCCAGCATGGGAAAGCGCGCGAACAGCGCCTCCACCCGCCGCGTGACGGTGGCGCGGGGCTCCAGGTAGCCGCCCATCTCCAGGTTCTCGCGCACCGACAGGCTGGGGAAGATATTCGCCTCCTGCGGCACGAAGGCGACTCCGCGGGCGGCGATGCCGCGTGGCGGCAGGCCGGTCAGCATCTCCCCGCCCAGGCGCACGCTGCCGGATTTCGCGCGCAGCATGCCGGCGATGGCCTTCAGCAGCGTGGATTTGCCGGCGCCGTTCGGGCCTACGATCGCGGCCATGCGGCGCGGCGGCAGCGAGACGGTGATGCCCTTGAGGATTTCGTCGGCCGCGCCGTAGCCGCCGACGAGCGCTTCCACTTGAAGAAGGGGCGTCATGCGTGCGCTCGCCGGCCCATATAGGCTTCCTGCACCCGCGCATCCCCTGCCACCTCGGCGAAGCTGCCTTCGACCAGGCGGCGGCCCTCGGCCATGACGATGACGGGGTCGCAGAGCGATGCGACGAAATCCATGTGGTGCTCGACGATCAGCACCGTCAGCCCCTCATCCCGCAGCGAGCCGATATGGGTGGCGATCTCGGCGGACAGGCTTGGGTTCACCCCGGCCACAGGCTCGTCCAGCAGCAGCAGGCGCGGTTCGGCCATCAGGGCGCGGCCGATCTCCATCAGCTTCTTCTGGCCGCCGGAGAGCGCCGAGGCCTGGTTGTCCAGCACCGCGGTCAGGTTCAGCCGGGCCGCAACCGCCTTGGCGCGTTCGCGCAGCGCTTCCTCCCGCGCCCGCATCGCGGCGGGGCGCAGGATGGCGGCGGCGACGCTCTCGCCGGGCTGGGCGGGGCCATAGAGAAGCAGGTTCTCGAGCACCGTCAGGCGCGGAATGCCACGCGCGATCTGGAAGCTGCGGACCAGGCCCGCGCCGGTGATGCGATCCGGCCGCAGGCCGGTGATGTCCCGGCCGTTGAAAAGCACCTGCCCGGCATCCGGCGGGATGACGCCGGAGATGCATTGGAAGGCGGTGGATTTGCCCGCGCCGTTCGGGCCGATCAGCCCGGTGACGGTGCCCGCCCGCACCTCCAGGTCCAGCCCACTCAGCGCCACCACGCCGCCGAAACGGCGCGTGAGGCCACGAACCTGCAGAAGGGGCATCGGGGGGGAGGCACTGTCCATTACGGGAACGCTACACGCGCCCCTGCCGCGCCGGAAGCCCGGTCAAGCCGCCCGGATCAGACGCGCTCGCGTGGCCGTTTCGCGGGCTGGTAGCCTGGCCGCTGGGGCAGGGCGGAAAGCACCAAGGGGCGGGCAAGCTGCTGCTGCGCCCTTCCCTGGCCCTCCGACTCCTCCCGCATCCGCGCCAGCAGGGCGAGCTCCGCCGGAGCCGCCTCCCGCAACAGGCCCGAGGCGAGCATCCGCTCGCGACGGAAAGCCTGGTCGTCCATGCAAACCTCCTGAACCCCGGATGGGACTCGTCCTACCCATCCTGGGCACTCCTAACTGGCAATGGCGACAGCCATCCGGCAAGCCCATGACGCAGAGGTGACAGATTTTCCCTTACAGACTGTTGAAGGCGTGACTTATTCAACCCACCCGTGCGGCTCGCCAGCCAGCCAGCGGCGACCGGCGGCATACAGCGCCTGCACCTTTTCCCCCTTCAGCCCGGGCATGTCGGTCTTCACCTCATAGCCGATGCCCGTCTGCAGATAGGCCAGGTGGCGGTAGCCCTCGGGGAAGCGGGCCAGCAGCGCGGGGTCCAGGTTCAGCTTCGCCGCAGGGTCCACCGGGTCCATGCGGTCCTTTTCATAGATTGGCTGGCGCAGCACGATGCCCCATCTGCCGTCGCGCTGCTCGATGAAGTCGTGGAATCGGCCGGTGCAGACCACATCCACCAGCACGCCATGCACTTCCGCCCGCTGCGAGATGGTCATCTTCGTCTGGGCGATGGCGCGGTGCCCCGCCAGATCGACGGAGCAGCCGCCCAGGAAATGCAGGATGGAGACGCCGCGCGCCCAGCCGGCCTTGGACGCTTCGATGAAATCCGCCGCCGAGGCCTGGCACCAGGTAGCCATCATCCGCCCATCCTCATGCCAGCAGGTGGCGAAGCGGTCCCAATCCCCGGCGTCGCGCCAGACCGCCCAGTCCTGCACCAGTTGGGCAACTTCCAGGCGGCGGAGAAGGTCGGACATGGCTGGTTCCTCGGGCGCGGCGGCTTTGGGCTTGACGGGTGGCGACGCTGCCGTAATGGGATGGGCAACAAACGATTGCATCGTGCTCGATTGCAACAGCACAGGGAAAATGTCCATGAGCCGCAATATCGGCCGTCGCGCCGCCCTCGCCTTGCCCGCGCTGCTGTTGCCGCTGGCAGCCCGGGCACAGCCAAGCTGGCCGGATCGGCCGGTGCGCTTCATCCAGGGCTTCGGCGCCGGTGGCACCACCGATATCGTGGCGCGCCTGCTGGCGCCGGCCATGTCCGCCGCCTGGGGCCAGCCTGTGGTGGTGGAAAACCGCCCCGGCGCCGGCGGCACGCTGGCCGCGAATACGCTGGCCCGCGCCACGGATGGCCACACGCTGATGCTGCTGAACAACGGCTTCGCCGTCTCTGCCGCGCTGTACCGCGCCCTGCCCTATGATCCGCGCGCGGATATCGACCCGGTGGCGATGGTGGCCTCCACCGGCCTCGTGATCCTGGCCGGGCCGAACGGCCCGAAGGACATGGCGGAGCTTGTCGCGCAGGCCAAGGCGCGGCCGGATGCCATCAACTTTGCCACCGTCGGAGTCGGCAGCACGCAGCATTTCGTGGCGGAGGCGGTGCAGAGCGCGGGCGGCTTCCGGATGACCCATGTGCCCTATCGCGGCACGCCGGCCGCCATCATCGCGCTGCGCAACGGGGAGGTGCAGGTGGTGGCCGAGACCGCCTCCGCCGTGCTCGGCCAGATCAGGGGTGGAGAGGTGCGGGCGCTGGCCATCACCTCCGGCACAAGGTCGCCGCTGCTGCCGGAGGTGCCGACGGTGGCGGAAGCGCTTGGCCAATCCGGCTTCGACATCGTCACCTGGTACGCCATCGGCACGCCGGCCAATGCGCCGCCCGCGGTTGTGCGCCGCATCACGGACGTGGCACAGGCGATGCATGGCAATGCGGAGTTGCAGGCGCGGCTCGGTGCGCTGGGCCTGACGCCGCGCGCGCCCGGCACGCCTGCCGAAACGCGCGCCACCGTGCATGCCGAAATGGCGCGCTGGGCCGAAGTGGTCGAGCGCACCAACATGGAACGACAGTAACAAGGAAGCCCCGCCGCGTGACCGACCGTACCGCCCCCGTCGCCCACCCGATCAACGCGCTGATGCAGGCGCGCTGGAGCCCGCGCGCCTTCACCGGCGCCCCGGTGACCGCGGAGCAGGAGGCCAGCCTGCTGGAAGCCGCGCGCTGGGCTGCCTCCTGCTTCAACGAGCAGCCCTGGGTCTTCATCACCGCCCGCAAGGACGCGGAGCCGGAGGCCTTCGCGAAGCTGCTCTCGCTGCTCAGCGTGAACAACCAGGGCTGGGCCGGCGCGGCCGGGTTGCTGATGGTGTGCTTCCACCGCACCACCTTCGCCGCCAATGGCGCGGCGAATGCGGTGGCGATGTACGACCTCGGCCAGTCGGTGGCGCAGATGGCCCTGCAGGCGGTGGAGCTGGGCCTCGGCAGCCACCAGATGCGCGGCTTCGATGTGGAGCGGGCGCGGGGCGAGCTTGGCGTGCCGGAGGGGCATGAGCCGGTGGTGGCGGTGGCCTTCGGCGTGACCGGCGCGCCGTCCCTGCTGCCGGAGAAGCTGGCGGAGCGGGAGGTGGCGCCGCGGGTGCGGAAGCCGATCGGTGAGTTCGCGCATGTCGGGCAGTATGGGGTGCCGGTGAAGGTCTGAGGCGGCGGGGGCAGTTAACCCCCACGCCGACCCTCCCCCGCAAGCGCGGGGGAGGGAGCCGCCCGTCTTCTCCCTCCCCCGCGCTTGCGGGCAAGGGTTGGGGTGGGGGCCCTCGCCCCCCCTACCCCACCGCGTCCCGGATCAGCGCGCCCCGGATCTCGCAGAAATCGGCAAAGGCGGCGACGAAGCCCTCGGCCTCGGCGGCGCCCACCATCAGCGAAAGCGCCACCATGCCGCGGCGGGCGATGTAGTAGCCGCGGTCCAGCAGATCGAGGAACAGCAACTCCTTCAGCGCCTGGTTGCCGGCGGCGGCTTCCTCCGCGTTGCGCGGCGGCGCTGCCATGAAGTGGAAGGCCATCATGCTGCCGCGGCCCGTCACCTGGATCGGCAGGTCGCCGGCCGCTTCCTGCAATGCCTGGCGCAAGGCATCGCCGCGGGCATTGTGGCTGCGCGCGACGTCGGGCGTGTAGATTTCGCTCAGCGCCGCGATGCCGGCGGACATGGTGAGCGTGTTGTTGTTGAAGGTGCCGGCATGCGGCACGGCATCCGACCGTCGCGGGTCGAAGATCGCCATCAGCTCGGCGCGCCCGCCAAAGGCGCCGAAGGACATGCCGCCGCCGACATACTTGCCCAGCGTGGTCAGGTCCGGCGTCACGCCGGTGAGCTCCTGCAACCCGCCGGGGGCGAGGCGGCTGGTCATCACCTCGTCGAAGATCAGCACGGCGCCGGTCTCGTCAGCCAGTTCGCGCAGGCCGTGCAGGAACGCATCCTCCGCCGCGATGCAGCCGCCGCCGCCGAGCATCGGCTCCAGGATGATCGCGGCCAGGTCGCCCGCATTCTCCTGCGCCAGGGCGCGCGCCCCGGCCAGGTCGTTGTAGCCTGCCAGAACCACGCGATGCGGCACGTTGATGGGGTTGGCGCCCAAGCCAAACGTCATCAGCCCGCCATGGTAGCCGCCGCGAAAGCCAAGGATGGTGCTGCGACCCGTGGAAATGGTCGCGCAGGCCAGCGCCAGCAGATTGGCCTCCGTGCCCGAATTGGTGAAGCGCAGCATCTCCAGCGACGGGAAGCGGTCCCGCACCAGCCGGGCGAAGCGGGTTTCGAAGGGGTTGTGCGCGGTCAGGTTCACGCCCGTATCCAGCGCCCGCAGCACCGCGGCGCGGATGGCGGGGTGGGAATGGCCGAACAGGCCGGCGGTGTATTCGCCGATCATGCTGACATAGGCATGGCCATCGAGGTCCCGCACCCGGCACCCATCCCCACTTTCGGCGGTGAAGGGAAATGGGCCGTGGAACAGCACGCTGCGGGTATTGCCGCCGGGCATCAGCTCCGCCGCCTCGGCATGGCGCGCGGCACTGGCGGGGCGGCGGGTGGCATAGCCCTCCCGCGCCTCCACCAGCGCATCCTCGATCATGGCATTGCGACCGGACATCCACGCCCCCCTGCTTCCCAGCGAAGGCTAGACCCGAGAGGCGGAGGGCGCCAAGCCGAACACCGCTTGCATCCCAGCATTGACGGCGATGCCGAGGGCGGAAAGAATATCGCGGTACGATGCCGCAGGGGCATCGCCAGGAGCTTCCCTCATGCTGCCACCCGGCCTGCGCTGCTTTCTCGCCGTCGCCCAGGCCGGCTCGATGCGGGAGGCGGCGCAGCGGCTGCGCCTGGCGCAATCCGCCATCAGCCGCCGCATCCAGCAGCTTGAGGAAGACCTCGGCGTGCAGCTTCTGGAACGCGGTGCGCGTGGTGTGGCGCTGACGCCTGCCGGCGAGATCCTGCTGCATCATGGGCGGGAAGCCACCAGCCTGACGGAACGGCTGCGCGCGGACCTCGATGCGCTGCGCGGCGTGCGGCGCGGCCATGTGGTGCTGCGCCTGGTGGAGAGCTTCGCCGCTTGTGGCCTCGCCAATGCGCTCGCCAGTTTCCGCAGCGCCTACCCTGCCGTCACGCTGGATATCGCCGTGGTCGGGTCGGCGGCGATCCTGGCCGGGTTGCAGGAGCGCACCTGCCATCTCGGCGTCGCCTTCAACCCGCCCGCAGATCCGGAGGTGGAGGTGCTGGCTTCGGCGGCGGAGCCGCTGGCGGTGATGCTGGCGCCGCACCACAAGCTGGCCGGCGCCACGACGCTGACGCTGGCCGATCTGGTTGGCATGCCGCTGGTCGCCCCCTCCCACCTCGGCAGTTCGCGCGGGTTGTTCGATACCGCCTGCCGCGCCGCAAAGGTGCCGATCCGCCCGGTGCTGGAGACCAATTCGGCGCATGTCGCGGCGGGTTTCGTGGCGGATGGCAAGGGCGTGGCGGTGATGGTGCCGCGCGTGCTGGCATTGCAGGTGGAACAGGGCAAAGTGAAGGCGATTCCGCTGACCGACCCGCTGCTGAACGGCAGCCGCATCGCCCTGCTGGCCCGCCGCGGCCGCCGCTTGCCGGCGGCGGCGGAAGCGCTGTCCGCCAGCCTCGCGCGGGTGCTGGAACAGGCGGCCTGACCTTTCAAACCCGCCCTGCCCTGCCCAGGTCAGGGCCATGGCAAGCGGCTGGGCGCCAGATGGCGCGGTGCAGGATCAGATCGACGACACGGTGCGGGACGGCATCCTGCGCGCCCGGGCCCGCATGCCCGCCGGCACCGGTGAGATCCACTGCGTGGAATGCGGCGAGGAGATTCCGGAGGCGCGGCGCCTGGTCGTGCCGGGCGTCCGCACATGCGTCGCCTGTCAATCGGCGCGGGACCGGCGCCCTTCCGCCTTCGGCATCAACCGCCGCGGCAGCAAGGACAGCCAGCTCAAATAATCACGGCGTCCCGTTCCGCCTGCGTCATGTGCAGGCCGAGGCGGGAGCGGCGCCATAGGATGTCCTCGGCCGTGCGGGCCCATTCCTCCCGCACCAGCCAGTCGATTTCCCGCTGCGTCAGCCCCGCGCCGTAATCCCGGCCGAGGTCGGCCAATGCGGCCGCATCACCGAGCAGCGCCGGCACCTCGCTGCCATAGGCGCGCACCAGTCGGGCGCGCAGCGCGGGCGGCAGCCAGGGGTGGCTCGTGGCGATCCCGGCCTCGTACTGCGCCAGGTCCCGGCCACCGAAGTCGCCGCCGGGCAGCGAGGCGCCGGCGGTCCAGGCCGGCCCGTCCCGGCCCAGGGCCTTGCCGATCTTTTCCACCGCTTCCTCCGCCAGCCGGCGATAGGTGGTGATCTTGCCGCCATAGATGCTGAGCAGCGGCGCGGCTTCCGTATCCAGCTTCAGCACATAGTCGCGCGTGATGGCGGAGGGGTCATCCGTGCCGTCATCATACAGGGGCCGCACACCTGAATAGGACCAGACAATCTCGGCCGGCGTCACCGGCCGCTTGAACTGGCGGCTGACGGCGGCGCAAAGGTATGCGGCCTCCTCCGGCGTGCAATGGGCGGTGGCGGCGTCGCCCTCATGCGGCACGTCGGTGGTGCCGACCAGCGAAAAGCGACCCTGGTAGGGGATGACGAAGACCACGCGGCGGTCGTCATTCTGCAGGATATAGGCCTGCTCGCCCTCATACAGCGCGGGCAGCACGATGTGGCTGCCACGGATCAGCCGGACGCTTCCGGCCCGCGCGGCATGGGTCTGGTCCTGCGCCGACAGCACCCAGGGGCCGGCGGCATTGACCAGCGCCTTGCAGCGCAGGGTTTCCTCGCCGCCATCCGCGCCCCGCAGCCGCACCGTCCAGCCCTCGGCATCGCGTGCGGCATCGATGAAGGCCGTGCGGGTGCGGATGCTGGCGCCGCGGCGGGCAGCGTCCTTCGCATTCAGCACCACCAGACGGCTATCCTCCACCCAGCAATCGGAATAGGCGAAGCCGTTGGTGATCTCGGGCGAGAGCGGCGCGCCGAAGGGATGCCTGCGGAAATCCAGGCTTTCCGCGCCCGGCAGACTGACCCGCCGCGCCAGGTGGTCATACAGGAACAGCCCGGCGCGGATCAGCCAGCGCGGCCGCATCTCCGCCCGGTGCGGCAGCACGAAGCGCATCGGCCAGACGATGTGGGGCGCGATCCGCAGCAGCACCTCGCGCTCGGCCAGCGCCTCCCGCACCAGGCGGAACTCGTAATGCTCCAGGTAGCGCAGCCCGCCATGCACCAGCTTGGAGGAATTGGAGGATGTGCCGCCGGCGAGGTCACCGCGCTCCACCAGGCAGGTGGAGAGGCCCCGCCCCACCCCGTCCCGCGCGATGCCGGCGCCATTGATACCCCCGCCGATCACCAGCAGGTCGAATTGGTTCATCATGTCGCTGTCATGTAAGGCGCATGGCCGGCTGGCAAGTGCCGCGCGGCGGTGCGACCTCCAGCATCTGGGAACATAATCCGGGCAGGGGCGGACTGGAGGAGGGGAAGGGATTCGAACCCTCGATAGGGTTTTACCCCTATAACGGTTTAGCAAACCGTCGCCTTCAGCCACTCGGCCACCCCTCCTCAGGGTGTGAAGTTGCACGACGTATGCAGCCCGCTCTTTAGCCGGCCGGGGCCGGGGGGGCAAGCGCCTCCGGCCCGTGTCTTGCGAACGCTGCGCGGTGGGTTGAAGATCAGACCCAAGAACGAAAGCGGCCGGTGCCGCGGGGGAAGCGAGACATGCGTATCGGCGCCTTGGCCCTGCTGGGCCTGTTCGGCTGGGCGGCACACGCGGCCGCGGAAATCACCCGCTTCGAGATCACCGGCACGCCGGAGCCCGCCTTCAACGGGCAATCCTTCGGCACCGCCGGTGCCTATGAGCGGATTGCCGCGCGCGCCACCCTGGCGCTGGACCCGGCGGACCCGCGCAACGCCGTGATCGTCGATCTGGACCGCGCGCCCCGCAACGCGCAGGGCCGGGTGGAGGCCGTGACGGAGGTGGTGATCCTGCGCCCGGCGGAACCGCTGCGCGGCAACGGCACCATGATCGTGGAGGTGCCGAATCGCGGGCGGGAGCTGATGGGCCAGCTCTACAACGACGGCGTGGCCAATGCGCTGCTGCTGAACCGCGCGCCGGGCAACGGCTTCCTGATGCAGCAAGGCTACACCATGGTCTGGGTCGGCTGGCAGGCCGACATCCCGCCGGGCGAAGGCCGCGGCGCCGGGCTGCGGCTGGAGGCGCCGGTGCTGCAGGGCGTGACCGGGCTGTCGCGGGAGGAGTTCCTGTTCGACAACACCACCAGCCCCGTCACCGTCCGCCTGACCTATCCGGCCGCCAGCGAGGCGGGCGCCACGCTGACCGCCCGCGTGCAGGCCGGGGATGCACGACAGACCCCGCCCGGCCTCGCCTTCCGTTTCCTCGACCCGCAACGCATCGAGATCACGCGCCCGCCGGGCCTGGATGCCGGGGCGCTGTATGAATTCATCTACACCGCAAGGGACCCCGCCGTGCAGGGCATCGCCTTCGCCGCGATGCGCGATGTGGCCAGCTTCCTGCGGCGCGACCGCAGCGCGGCCAATCCACTGGCCGTGGCCGGGCGGGTCGCGGTGGACCGTGCGGTGCTGCACGGCATCTCGCAATCCGGGCGGATGGTGCGGGACTATCTGTATCTCGGCTTCAACGAGGATGAGCGCGGCCGCCAGGTCTATGAGGCGATGCTGCCGCATATCCCAGGCACGCGCCGCACCTATACCAATGCCCGCTTCGCCCAGCCCGGCCGCAACCCGACCCCGCATGCGGATCGCCACTACCCGGCCGACCAGTTCCCCTTCACCTATGCGGTGACGGAGGACCACCTGACGGGGCGGCGGGACGGGCTGATGCTGCGCTGCCGCGTCAGCGCCACCTGCCCCCGCATCATGCAGACCGACAGCGAATACGAATTCTGGGGCGCGCGGGCTTCGCTGCTGGTGACGGATACCCAGGGCAACCATCTGGACCTGCCGCCGGAGGTGCGTGCCTATACCCTGACCGGGCATCCGCATTTCGCCGTCGCCACCGCGGTGGCCAACCGCATCGACCGCTGCGCCCTGCCGGTGAACCCGCTGCAGGCCGGCGCACCGATGCGGGCGCTGCTGGTGGCGATGGAGCAATGGATGCGGGAGGGCGTAGAGCCCCCGGCCAGCCGCTTTCCGATGCGCGCGCATGGCACGCTGGTGCCAACCGAGGGAGCCTATCCGGCCATTCCCGCACTCGGCTATCGCGGCACGGTCGGGCCGGCGCAGCTGGTGGACAATGGTGTGATGCCGCCGGTGGCGCGCGGCGAGTATGCCGTGCTGGTGCCGCGGGTGGATGCCGATGGCAATGCGGTGGGCGGGCTGCGCAGCCCGGTGATCGAGGTGCCGAAGGCAACCTATACCGGCTGGAACCCGCGCGCCGCCGGCTTCGCCGAAGGGGCGCTCTGCTACAATACCGGCGCGGTCGTGCCCTTCGCCGCGACGCAGGCGGAGCGTGAGGCGGCGGGCGACCCGCGGCCTTCGCTGGCCGAGCGCTACGCGACCCCCACCGCCTATGTGGCTGCCGTGAAGGCGGCCGCGGAGCGGCTGGTGGCGGAACGGCTGCTGCTGCCGGCCGATGTCGCCGGCATCACCGCGGCGGCCGAGGCCGATACGCTGGCTCGCCTGCGGCGCTGAGGACAAGGCGCCGCCCCCTCCCCGCCTGCAGCGGGGAGGAGCGCGGCGGTCAGGACAGCGCCACCTCGAAGCCGCGCTGGGTGGCGGGGCGGGCCATCATGCGGGCATACCAGGCGGCCACGTTGGGCAGGTCGTCGAAGGGCACCTGGTGGCGCTCATGCCGCCAGGCCCAGCCGAGGATGGCAAAATCGGCGATGCTCGGCTCCCCTTCGGTCGCCACATAGTCCCGGCCAGCCAGGCGGCGGTCCAGCACGCCGTACAAACGCTTGGTTTCCTTGTGGTAGCGCGCGAAGCCATAATCCCGCGCCGGGCCCTCCGGCTGCATCAGGAAATGGTGCACCTGGCCCGGCATTGGGCCGAAGCCGCCCATCTGCCACATCAACCATTCCAGCACCGCCACCTTGCCGCGCGGGTCCTGCGGCATGAATTTTCCGGTCTTCTCGGCCAGGTACAGCAGGATGGCGCCCGATTCGAAGACGCTGATCGGCTGCCCATCCGGCCCGTCCGGGTCGATGATCGCCGGAATTCGGTTGTTCGGGGAAATCTTGAGGAAGTCCGGCTTGAACTGCTCGTCCTTCGAGATGTTCACCGTGTGGACGGCGTAGGGCAGCCCCATTTCCTCCAGCGCGACCGAGATCTTGCGGCCATTCGGCGTGTTCCAGGTGTAGAGGTCGATCATTGCGATGCGTCTCCTTGCTGGAAGGTCTGATCCCACGAAGCCGCGCCGCCGCAAAGACCTGCCGCGATGACACAGCGGGCTCTTGACCCGGCTGCGATGGGTTTGCGACTCTGAAGGCCGTGCAGCACCTCACGCCTCTCGGTGCCGGCTCCGCCGGTGCCCGGGACGACGACACGCTCTGGGCGGTCATTGCCACCGCCGGGCGCAAATCCCGCGTGGCCAATGTCTACCGCAACCGCATGGCGGCGCTGGAGGACCGGGCCTGGCGTGCGCAGCAGGTCTCCGCCTATGAGGATTTCCTGCGCCGCTCGAAGCAGCCGGTGCCGCATTATTCCGTGGCGCCGATCCGCCGGGCCGACCTGCCGAAGTCCTGGAGCCCCCTGCCCGCGCTGGGGTTCCTGCGCGGGCAGTTCATTTAGCTCCGGCTCGTCCTGCCCATCGGCCACAGGGCCGGTGCTAGCCTCGCGAGACGTTCAGCCTGGCGGAACGCCCCATGCCTGCCACGGCTGACTCCCCGGTTTCGACACGCAATAGGAAGGACCTAAACAAGTCGCATGAAGCTACTGGCCAAGTGCGTCATCGTGATCAACGGCACCATTTTCCCCTCTGGCTCAACCATCCAGCAAGCAACGCTCGCACAAGGTCATTTTTCAGGTAAAACGATACTCCGGGAGGAACGAGTTTAGCATGGCGAGAAGCGCGGGGGACCACCAGGCCGAGTGGTGGGCGAATTGGTGGGATGCGGATTTTTCTTGGCTGGGTTTGGCGAGGCATCCAGTTGGTGCGCGTGGCGACGTGGTCCACGGTGGGCTGTTCGGAGAGATGGACCTTCAGGCCTACTGGAGGCGCGACCCGGAGACAGGCACATTGCGCGATGATGTCGCGATGCGTACAGCGGGCGAGTTGGTAATTGGGCCAGATGGTCAGGAGTGGCACATCGCGCATCTCCCCATTCGCTGGCGGGACGGATCTCCGGGTAAGGTTGGATGGGATTCGGCAGCGCAATCCCTGCTCGTGACGGTGATCAGCCGCCGAATCGTTGCTGCCGTAGAGACATCACATGATCGCGAGTGCCGTGCCAAAGAGCCGGATGGTCGCGCGCAACTCATAGGCGTCGTACTGACCCAGGCGCCAGTGCATCCTGGCGGCCTTGACCAAGTGCTTCATGCGGTATGCGATTTAAGTCTACTCCCAAGAGACTGGACTAGCACTCAATCAATCGGAACCGGATTCCGTTGTGGCCGCGCCTTGTTTTTTGATGGCGTCAGTTTCCTTCATGTGGGTTTTCTCGGAAACGCTCATTTCGCCAGAGCCATCTTCTCCGGAAATAACTGTTTCGACAATACGAAATTTGCAGGAAGTGTTAATTTTGATTGTGCCATTTTCTCAGGAGCTGCCAGTTTTGAAAAGACCATCTTCTCATGGCATACTCGCTTTGATCGCGTAAATTTTGAGGGTGAAACTAAATTCGCGGATACTTCGTTTTCAGGAAACGCGCGATTCGTGAAGGCCGTTTTTTATCTGAGTGCGCGCTTCTTAGGCACACAGTTCGCCGGAGACGCCCGATTTATGGGCGTGAAATTTCTAGAAAATGCTAATTTCTTCCGTACCGTCTTTGGTGGGGAGACTATTTTTTCGAACGCGGTTTTTTCTAAGAAGGTAAGTTTTTTTAATGTAGCTTTCTCTGGTATTGTACGATACACGGATGCTGAATTTAACGGTAATTCGAGCTTTGGCGACGCAATTTTTTCAGCGAGCGCGAGCTTTACTGGCGCAGCCTTGGCGGGCAACACGATCTTTGATGGCGCTACTTTTTCTGAAGATGCAAGCTTCACGAGCACAACGTTCACCAAAAATGTTCGCTTCAGTGGCGCAAATTTTCTGGGCAATACCAATTTCATTAACACCGCTTTCTTGAGCGATACTAGTTTTATCAAGGCAACCTTTTCCGGCAACACTCGCTTCACTGGCGGAAAATCTGAGCGGCCTATCTCCTTTAATGGTACAATTTTTGGTTCTGACGACCAAACCAATCCGCCTCGCCTCGTTAGTTTCCGCGGATGGCGCTTTAGCGAAGTCGCTGACTTTGACGGGGCCAACTTTACAAGCCGTACCGAGTTTAATGCTGCTGCTTTTCAAAGGCTGGCGTCGTTCCGCCGTGTGTCCTGGCCTGCCAAGGCTGCTAACTGGCACGGCATGTTCAGTCAGGCTGTCTTCAAGGATCTGGCCAGCTTCCACGGTTCAGGGCTGTCCCGCTTCGCCGCCTTTGACGGTGCAATTCTCCAAGGCGGCCTGCAACTCGATGAGGTTGCTGAGGCAAATGCGAACAGTACCTTTCAGTCGGAATGTGCCAAGGCGAAGGCCCTCTCAAACCGCGAGGCTGCCCTACGTCAACTTGAAGGCGGATGTCGCGTATTGAAGCAGGCAATGGAAAAATCTGCCAACAAGTCGCGCGAGCAAGCCTTCTACGCCTTTGAACTTATGGCCCGCCGCCATCAGCGAGCGACACCTTGGCTGGAACGTCTATTCTCAACCTTGTATGGTAGCGCAGCCGATTACGGCCGTTCCATAGGCCGCCCGCTAGCTTGGCTCATACTTCTTATCCCGGTATTTACTGCATCCTATTCGGCCGTTGCATTCGGCTGGCGCCCCGAAGCCTTTGCCGGCATTTCGCCTCGTGCCGTCTGGATAGAATGCCTTAACCTCTCCATGCAGCGCATCTTTCCCTTCGGGCCCTGGGCGCTGACGCCCGCGCAATTAGCAGCCAACCCAGTCCAGCTGACGCTGCAAGGCACGCCCGGCTCCCTGTTCGGCTTCGCCATTCGCGCGCTCGCCACCATGCAATCCTTGTGTGCATTGGCGCTGGCGTTCCTTGCCGGCCTTGCGCTCCGCCGCCGCTTTCAAATGAATTAAGGTATTAGCCCCGGGAGCAGGGAGCCGCGCCGTCGCCTGAGGCCAGCGCCTCACGCGTCTGCGCCGCCAGGGCGCCCGCCGTGTCGAGATGCAGGTTGGTGCGGCGTCCGAGATCGGCCAGCGCCTCCGCCAGATAGCGAATGCGATGCGGCGCGCCGAGCATCCAGGGATGGATCCCGAGGCCGAGCACCCGCCCGCCGCGCGGTTCCGCCAGCAGCCGGTCCAGTGCCTCCGTGACCAAGGCGGGCCAGGCCGGGGCCGGAACCCGGCGCAGCCAGAGGGTCTGCACATCATCCCATTCGCCCGGTGGCGGCAGGGCGAGCAGGCCCGATGCGTGCAGGTAGGGCTCGTCGTCATTCGCCCAATCCAGGCCGTAGGCGAAGCCGGCCTCCGCCAGCAGGCGGGTGGTGTGCGGCGTCGCGCCGTGGTCCTGGCCAAGCCAGCCGGAGGCGCCGGGCCATAGCTGCGCCAACCCTTCCCGGACCTGCGCGATCTGTGCGGCCTCCTCCGCCGCGCTCATCCGGCTCGTGGTCATGCGGCTCGCGGACAGGCCATGCGCCACCGGCTCGTATCCGCGGTCCCGATACGCCGCGACCAGTTCCGGGTGGCGCTGCGCGGCCATCAGGTTCACCGCGACGCTGGCCGGCAGGTGCAGCCGGTCCAGCAATTCCAGGATGCGCCAGGCGCCGATGCGGTTGCCGTAGTCGCGCTGGGTGTAGGTGGTCCAGTCCGGGTTGCCGCTGAAGAAGGCGCCGCGAAAACGCGGGTCCCGATGCGTGCCCTCCGGCGGCTGGATCTCCGTATGTTCCAGATGCAGCAACAGATAGACCGCGATGCGGCGCCCGCCGGGCCAGCGGAAGTCCGGCCGCGCGGGCTGCGCGCTGTAGGGATGGATCGCGTGGTCCAGGCCGCGTGGCGGGATCATGCGCGCATCGCCGCGTCGTAGTGCTGAGCCAGATACCAATCAGCCATCTCGGCGCCGGTCGTGAACCACACGCCCTCATGCCTTCGGACATGTCCGAGCAGCGCATCAAGAAAGCGGATGCGGTGCGGCCGGCCCATGATGTAGGGGTGCAGCGCGATGCACATCACCCGCGGCTGCGTCGCACCCTCCGCATACAGCGTCTCGAACATGTCGATCCCGGCGCGCAGGAAATCCGCGCCCTCCGCCGCGCCGGCGCCGATCATCACCGCGTCGTTGAGATCCATGCTGTAGGGGATGGAGCACAGCTTGCCGCGGCGGACGCGGATCGGGGTCGGCTGGTCGTCGTGGTAGAAGTCGCAGAGGTAGGAGATGCCGGCCTCCGCCACCAGATCCGGCGTGACCAGCGTGTTCGACGCGGCCGGGGAGAACCAGCCGCGCAGTTGCCGGCCAGCCAGGCGCTTCCAGGCGGCGACGCTGGCCTGGATCTCGGCGCGCTCGGCGTCTTCCGACAGGTTCCAATGGTAGCGGGTATTGAACAGGCCGTGGCTGAACACGTCCCAGTCTCGCGTCAGCATCCCGTCCAGGATTTCGGGGAACATGTCGCCCACGGACATGGAGAAGGACACACTGCCGCGGATGCCGTGCGCGTCCAGGCATTCCATCATCCGCCAGACGCCTGCGCGATTGCCGTAGTCCTTCAGGGAATAGGACAGCACGTCGGGGTGCGGCGTGCGGGGCCAGGGGTCCCGCGGGCTGCCGACCTGCGCGGGCAGGAATTCGTAATGCTCGATGTTCGGGCAGACCCACACCGCCAGCCGCGCGCCCCCCGGCCAGGTGAGCCTGGGCCGGAAGGGTAGCGGGGCATGCGGGTAGCGATCCTCCGGCGGGATCACGCCGCCAACTGGTCCTTGATGAAGCGCCCGCCCTGCATGATGGCGGAGAGGTGCCTGCCCTGCCCCGTCAGCAGCGACAGATCCTTCAGCGGGTCGCCCTCCACCACCACCAGGTCGCCGAATGCGCCGGGTTCGATAGTGCCGATCTGGCCTTCCATGCGCAGCAGCTTCGCGGCATGCACGGTGGTGGAGCGGATCACCTCCATCGCCGGCAGCACGCGGCCGCGAATGACGAATTCATCCGACTGGTGGCGATGCATCTCCGCCAGCAAATCGCTGCCATAGGCCATGGTCAGGCCGGCGCGCTGCATCTTCTCCAGGCTCGCCAGGCCCGCCAGCCGCACCGTGTCGATCTTCGCCACGCTCTCGGCGCCGAGGCCGTAGCTCGCGCCCTCGTTCTTCAGCGCCTCATAGGTCACCAGGGTCGGACAGGCGATGGCGCCGGCCTTGGCGGCCTTGCGGGCGGTGGCTTCCTCGATGAGGTTGCAATGCTCCAGGCTACGCACGCCGGCATCCACCGCGCGGCTGATCGCCTCATCGGTGTAGAGATGCGCGGCGACATAGGTCTGCGCCATCTGCGCCTCCTCCACCGCCGCGCGCATCTCATCCATCGAATAGCCGAGGAAGGCGATCGGGTCGGTGGGAGACGCCACGCCGCCATTGGCCATGATCTTGATGTAGTCTGCGCCGGCCTTGATCTCCTCCCGGCAGGCGCGGCGCACGGCATCCACGCCATCCGCGATCCGGCCGAGGCAGCCGAGGCGGGATTCCAGGTAGCGCATGTCCCGGCCATCATAGCGCCCGCGGCCATCGGAATGGCCGCCGGTGGAGGAGATCGCCTTGCCGCAGAGCACCATGCGCGGCCCCTCGAAGCCGCCTTCCTCCCAGGCCACGCGCAGCCCTTGCGTCGCGCCGCCGAGGTCGCGGATGGTGGTGAAGCCGCGCAGCAGCATGCCGTTCATGATCCGCGCGGCGCGGAAGGCGATGACGGCATCCGGCAGCAGCGCGTTCAGCCCGAAATTCACCGTGGTCGAGATGACATGCACATGCGCGTCGATCAGCCCCGGCATCAGCGTGCGGCCGGCGAGGTCCACCTGGCGGGCGCCGGTGGCGGAGATGGGCTTGTCCGAGACCTCCTTGATCCGCCCGTCCTCGACCAGCACATGGCCCTCGATCCCGCCATCGACTCGGCCATCAAGGATGCGAGCATTGGCAAATAGTGTGGCGGACATGGCGGTCTCCGGGCGATGATGCCGCCAAGGCTAGACCATAAGAAACCATGGGGGGAGACGGGGATGGATCGCGAGGCCTTCGAGGCGGCGCTGCCGCAGGCCGGCTTCACCGAGAGCGTCGCGCGCGACCTGCCGGCCGGCGATGCCACACCGGAACACAGCCACCCCTTCGATGCGCGGCTGCTGATCCTGTCCGGCTCGCTGATCCTGGACCAGGACGGCACACGGCGCAGCTACGGGCCGGGCGAGGTGCTGGATGTGCCGCGGGATACAACGCATGCGGAGATCGCGGGCGGCACGGGCGTCAGCTCGTCCGGTTGGACGGATCTCGTGCTCTAGAAGCTATTGTTTCTAAAGCACGAAATCCGATCACACTGCTTCAGTGTGATCGGATTGTGCTTTAGAGTGTGATCGTCCAAGGCGGAACCGCCGAAAGACGTGAATCACACGACAAAACAAAAGGCTAGAGTCTGTCAGGCGCTTCTATCTGCGACTGACAGACTCTAGAACCCGATCCCGAGTTCCTCCAGCTTCGCCCGGATCAGCGCCTTCGGCACCTTGCCATAGCCCGACTTCGGCAGCGCATCCCACACCACCACCCGCAGCGGCTGCTTGTAGCGGGCGAGCAGCGGCCCGAGGTGGGCCAGCAGCGCGGCTTCCTCCACCGTGGCGCCCTCACGACACACCACGCAGGCCACCCCGGCCTCGCCCCATTTCGGATGCGGCAGGCCGACCACCGCCGCCTCCGCCACCGCGGAATGCGTCAGGATCGCCTCCTCCACCTCCCGCGGATACACGTTCGATCCGCCGGAGATGTACATGTCCGAGGCGCGGCCGGTGATGAACAGGAAGCCGCGCGCATCCAGCAGGCCGAGGTCGCCGGTGTGGAACCAGCCGCCGGCGAAGGCCTTGCGGTTCGCCTCCTCATTCTCGAAGTAGCCGGCGAAGACGGCGGGGCCGCGGACGCAGATCTCGCCGATCTCGCCGGGCGGCAGGCGGCCGCCGCGCTCATCCAGTATGGCGATGTCCATGCCGGTGCGGGCCATGCCGCAGCTTCCGGCATTCTCCGGCACATGCTGGTCCGGCCGCAGCACGGTGATATTGCCCGTGACCTCGCCCAGGCCGAAATACTGCACCAGGCACGGTCCGAGTTTTCGCAGCGCCTCCTGCTGGTCGGCATCGTACATCGGTGCGCCGGCATAGATCACGTGGCGCAGGCTGGCATGGTCGTGCCGGTCCACGCCTGGGTGACGCACCAGCACGGTCAGGATGGTGGGCACGGTGAACATGTTGGTCACGCGGTGGCGGGCCACCAGCGCCCAGGCCTGCTCCGGGTCCAGCTTCTCCCCCGGCAGCAGCACCGTCACCGCGCCGCGCGCCACCTGGCCGAGCTGGTGGATGCCCGCGCCATGCGACAGCGGCGCCACTACCAGGGAGGCATCGCGCTCCGTCGTGCCCGGGACAAGGTCCGCCAGGTGGTTGGTGACGACGAAGGCCATCTGGCCATGGGTCAGCACCGCCGCCTTGGGCCGGCCGGTGGTGCCGGAGGTATAGAAGAACCAGCAGGGATCGTCGGCGGCCACCTCCGCCTCGTGATCCGGCGCGGGCGGCGTGGTGGCGGCGAGCAGCGCCTCGTAGTCCTGCTCATCGTCGCCGGCATCGCCCACGGCGATCACGTGCCGCAGATGCGGGTTGGCCTCGCGGACCGCCGCCGCGTGCCCCGCAAAGCCCGCATCCCGCAGCATCACCACGGCGCGGGAGGAGGTGCCGAGATAGGCGACCTCCGTGGGCGTCAGCCGGTAGTTGGTGGGCACCCAGACGGCGCCGGCCTTGAAACAGGCAAACAGGCTTTCGAACATCGCGTTGGTATTGCGCGAATGCACCAGCACCCGGTCGCCCTTCGCCACGCCGAGTCCGCGCAGCGCCTGCGCCAGAAGGTCCACCCGGGCATCCAGCGCGGCGAAGGACCAGGCCCTGTCGCCCCAGACCAGGGCCCGCGCATCGGGGATGCGGCGCGCGGTCTGCGTCAGCAGCCGGCCGAGATTCATCACCGTCGCCACGCCCATTTTCCGCCCCTCATCGTCTTTGTGACAGGATAGGGCGCAAATCGCTTCCGGCTCCAGAACCACCGGCGGGTCAGACGGGCCGGTCGCCCTTGTTCACCTTCAGCGTGCGGTTGTCGGCGGCCGGCAGCATCTTGGCCGGGTCGCGCGTCACCACGATGTCGAGCACCGTGGGCGTGTCCGTGTTCTCCAGCCCCGCTTGCAGTGCGCCAGCCAGCTTCTCCGGGTCCTCCACGCGGATGCCCTGGCAGCCCATGGCATTGGCGATGTCGGCGTAGTTCATCTCCACCAGGTCGCTGGACTGGTAGCTGCCGGGGCCGAAGACGGCGTGCTGCAGCGCCTTCACATAGCCCGATGCCGCATTGTTGAAGACGCAGGCGACGATCGGGGCGCCAACGCGCCGCGCGGTTTCCAGATCACCCATCGACATGTTGAAGCCGCCATCGCCGGTCAGCGACACCACCCGCCGCCCCTTCCCCACCCCGATCTGCGCCCCGATTCCGCCCGGCACGCCATAGCCGATGGAGGCAAAGCCGCGATCGGCCACGAAGCCGCGCCCGGCTCGCTTGGTGTCGAACAGCAGCCCGCCCCAATGCCCGGCGAAGCCGCCATCGGCCACCAGCACGGCATCCGCGGGCAGGATCTTGTTCAGCTCGCCCATCAGGCGGCCGACATTGATCGGCGATTCCACCGATTGCAGCCGGTCCTTCGCCGATTCGAGCCAGGCCGCCATCCGCTTCGGCACCTCCGCGCACCATGCGGCGCGGCGGTCCTGGCGCGAACCGAGTTCGGCCAGCAGATCCTCAAGCCCGCAACGCGCATCGCCGACCAGCGCCACATCCTGCCGGGTGGTGCGGCCGATTTCCTCGGCCACGATGTCCAGGTGGATCAGCGGCACGCCTGGCGGCATCAGCGAGAAGCGCTTCGTCGCGATCTCGCCGAGCTTGCAGCCGACGACGAGGAGACAGTCGCTCATCCCGATCAGGTCGTTGGCGATGCGGGAGTAGCGGCCGAAGACGCCGGCTGAAAGCGCGTGGTTGCAGCCCACCGCGCCCTTGCCGGACATGGTGTGCGCCACCGGAATGCCCTGCGCCTCCGCCAGCGCCGCCAGCGCCTCATACGCCTCGCTGATATGCACGCCGCCGCCGGCCAGGATCAGCGGGCGCTCCGCCTTGGCCAGCAGCGCCGCGGCGCGGGCCAGGTCGTCGCGTGCCGGGCGGGACCGCCGCGCCTGGGCGCGCAGCGTGCCCGGGTCGAACCAGAAATCGGCCGCCTCGAAATCATGCTCGCCATGGGCGATGTCCTCCGGCACCGCGATCAGCACCGGGCCGGGACGGCCGCTGGTTGCCACCGCATAGGCGCGGCGGATGTGTTCCGGGATGCGGGAAATGATCTCGACGCGGATCGCCTCCTTCACCAAAGGCCGCAGGACGTCGAATTGCCGCGCCTCCTGCGTCATGTTCTTCCAGGCGTGCTGGCGGTTGGCGTCGCCGATGATGGCGACCATCGGCATGCCGGCGTTGAACGCCTCCGCCAGCCCCGTCGCCAGGTTGGTCGCCCCCGGGCCGAGCGTGCCATCGGCCAGCCCTGGCCGGTTGGTGACGCGGGCATAGGCATCCGCCGCGAAGGCTCCGCAGCGTTCGTCGTTGATCAGGTAGTGCTGGACGCCCAGGACGCGGCAGGCCTCGTAGAAGGGCAATAGTTGAAAGCCGCCCATGCCGAACATCGGCCCGGCCTCATGCAGTTTCAGCATCTCGGCGAGCGCGGCGCCGCCGGTCATGCGGCGTGTGGCGTTGGTGGAAAGGGTCCCGGGGGCGGACATGGCTACAGGCTCTCCAGCATCTTGGCGACGAATTCGCGGGTGGACAGGCCGACGCAGGCGCCACGCGCCTCGGCGGGTTCATTCAGGGCGGAGATGTAGCCATCCTCCCAGCTGCTCATCCCGTCACCGATTCGGGCCGAGAAGGCGGAGACGGTGGCGGCCGCGATGCCGCGTTCGGCCAGCGCCGGCAGGCGGGACCAGCCCGCCTGGTCCACGCCGATGCCGGCATCGTTGTAGATGGCGGCCAGCACATCCGCCTTGACCGCGCTGGCCTTGCGCCCGCCGAGCAGCCCGCCATGGGACCCGGTGACGATGATCCGCCCGGCATCCTCCGGCCCGACCAGCCCGTTGGAATCGAGCGCCACCACCTGCGCCGGGCCGCTGTCATCGATCACCTGCCGCGCCTCATCCATCCCGCCCGGCGCCTCGGCCGGCGGAAGCCGCGCGGCCAGCAGCAATTCCAGCGCGTCGCCAGCCTTCATGCCGATCTTGAGCCCGAGCGCGGAGCCGGGCGCATTGACGTTGGAGAGCACGCCGCGCGCCATCATATCCGCGCCATCACCGATCCGGGCACTGTCATGCGCCACGGCGGCGGCGGGCACGAAACGGGATTCCAGCCAGAAGATGCCGCCGACGCCCGCCCTTTCCCGCCCGATGCCTGCATCATGCAGCAGCAGCCCGGCCACGCCATGGCGGGCCGCGTACCAGGCCGCATAGACCGCGCCGTGGCTGGCACAGCAGGCCACACGCCCACGTGATTCCGCATCCAGATGAGTCACGCTGTCGACCACCAACGGCGCAAGCTCGGCCATGTTCTTTCTCCCCCGGCTTGATTCCTTCGCGCGCTGCCGCATGCTCCGCAAGCCCCCTGGTCGACCGTCCTTGAAAGCACGGCGTGACGGGGGTGGGGCAAGGGGGGGAAGCGCATGACGAAAATGGGCGACAACCGCGCGCGACTGATCGCGCTGTATACCACGATGTGCCGCATCCGCGCCTTCGAGGAAACCGCCCTGGCAGCGCACAAGGCCGGCGAGATTCCGGGGCCCCTGCATGTCTCGATCGGACAGGAAGGTGTCGCCGCCGGGCTGTGCCTGAATCTGCGGCGGGATGACCGCATCACCTCCAACCACCGGGGCCACGGCCATGCGCTGGCCAAGGGCGCCGGGGTTGCCGGCATGATGGAGGAGCTGTTCGGCCGCGCCGGCGGGCATTGCCGAGGCAAGGGCGGGTCCATGCATATCGCGGATTTCAGCGTCGGCATGCTGGGCGCCAATGGCGTGGTGGCGGGCGGCATCCCTATTGCCGTGGGGGCCGCGCAGGGGCTGAAGCTGCTGGGGTCGGACGCCATCGTCGCCTGCTTCTTCGGCGATGGCGCGATCAATCGTGGTCCCTTCCTGGAGGGGCTGAACTGGGCGGCGCTGTACCGCCTGCCGGTGCTTTTCGTGTGCGAGGATAACGGCGTGGCCGCCTTTACCGCGACCGCCAGCGTCACCGCCGGGCCTGGCGTCGCAGCCCGCGCGGCGTCCCTCGGCGTGCCGAGCGTGGCGGTGGATGGCAATGACGCGGCGGCGGTGGATGCGGCGGCGGGGAAGATGGTTGCGGAAATCCGCGCCGGCTCCGGCCCGCAATTGCTGCACGCCACCACCTACCGCCTCACCGGCCACACCAGCACCGACCCCGCCGCCTGGCGCCGCGCGGCCGATGTAGAGGCGGCGCGGGAGGGGGAGCCGATCGGCCGGCTGCGCGACCGCCTGCTGGCGGAGGGCGTTGCCGTGGCGGAGCTGGACTCCCTGCGTGCCGAGGCCTCGGCCGAGATGTCCGCCGCACGCGCCGCGGCGCTGACCGCGCCCTGGCCGGATGCGGCGGTCGCCTGGGAAGACGTGCAGGATTGCGGCGCTATGCAAGGGGCTGAGTGAGATGGCCGGGATCACGCTTGTCGAAGCCGCCCGTCGCGCCGCGCTGCAGGAGATGCGGCGCGACCCGAGCATCTGGGTGCTGGGGGAGGATGTCGCGCGCGGCGGGCTGTTCGGGCAGTATCGCGGCTTCCTGGAGGAATTCGGCGAAAGCCGCATCGTCTCCACCCCGATCAGCGAAAGCGTCATCATGGGCGCCGGCCTCGGCGCCGCGCTGGTCGGCACGCGGCCGATCATCGAGATGCGGATCTTCGACTTCGTGATGTGCGCGATGGATGAGCTGGTGAACCAGGTCGCCAAGGTGCGCTACATGTTCGGCGGCCAGGCGCGGCCGGCCGTGGTGATCCGCATGCCGCATGGCATCTGGCGCAACTCCGCGGCGCAGCATTCGCAGACGCTGGAAAGCTGGTTCACCCATATCCCCGGCCTGGTGGTGGTGGTGCCCTCGACGCCCGCGGATACGGCGGGGCTGCTGGTGACGGCGCTGCGCAGCGATGATCCGGTGCTGTTCTTCGACCCGAAGAACCTGTTTCCGCTGACCGGGGAGGTGCCCGACATCATCGCGCCGATCCCCTTCGGCCAGGCACGTCATGCCCGTGCTGGCGATGACCTCACCATCGTCACCTGGTCTGCCATCGTGCCGCAGGTGGAGGAAGCCGCCGGCATGCTGGCCTCGCGCGGCATTGCCGCGGATGTGCTGGACCTGCGGACGCTGTGGCCCTGGGACGAGGCGGCCGTCGTCGCCTCCGTCGCGCGCACCCGCCGGCTGCTGGTGGTGCATGAGGCGGTGACCACCGGCGGTTTCGGCGCCGAGATCGTCGCACGGGTGATCGAGCGGCTGGGTACGGCCCAGGTGAAGGCGGTGGCACGCCTCGGCCAGCCGCGCGTGCCGGTGCCCTTCGCGCCGCCGCTGGAGGATGCGCTGAAGGTGGATACGGCGAAGGTGGTGGCGGCGGCGGAGGCGCTGATGCGCGGCTAGAACCAGATCACCCGTTGGAGCTATGGCTCCAACGCCTCACGCGCCGGCGCTTCGCTTGGCTACGCGCCACCTGGCGCGGCGCCCATTCGGGCGCTCGCCCGCCTGTGGCGGGCGCAGGTCGTGATCAATGGCAAGCGGTCTAGGCCCGCCTCAGCCCCAGATGCGCCACCAGCCCGGAGCCGCCGGCGATCGCGATCAACACGCCCATGGCAAGCGCCGAGGTGCCGCCGAAGGCGCCGAGAAGCGCGCCCATCACGGCGCCGACACCGAACTGGATGGTGCCCATCAGGGCGGAGGCGCTTCCCGCCATCCGCCCCATCGGCGCCATAGCAAGGGCCGAGGACAGCGGCAGCACCGCGCCCATCAGGCCAAGATACAGGAAGAACGCCGCCAGCACCGGCACCAGCGCGCCACTCATCACCGCCGCCACCACGCCGAGGCCGGCCAGCGACAGCAGCGTCAGTGCCCCCACCAGCAGCCGCGCGGGCTGCCGCCGTCGCACCAGGCGCGCGATGACCTGGCTCGCCAGGATCAGCCCGAAGGCGTTGGCGCCAAAGGCCATGCCGTATTCCACCGGCCCCAGCCCGTGCACCACCATCAACAGGTTCGGCGAGCCAACCAGGTAGGCGAACAGCCCTGCCATCGGCAGCGCGCCGGCCAGCGCGTGCGCCAGGAAGCGGCGATCCTTCAGCAGGGTCAGGTACACCAGCATCACCTGCCCCAGCCCATCCTGCCGCCGCTGGTCCACCGGCAGGCTTTCCGGCAACCACCTGTGCATCACCAGCAGCGCCAGCGCGCCATAGATCGCCAGGACCCAGAAGATGGCGCGCCAACCGAGCGCCGCCAGCAGCCAGCCGCCCAGCATCGGCGCCAGGATCGGCGCCGCGCCCATCGCCAGCATCAGCATGGACATCATGCGAACCGCGCCGCGCTCGTCGCACAGGTCGCGCACGACGGCGCGTGCCACAACCACACCGACACAGCCACCCAGCGCCTGCGCGAGCCACAGCCAGACCAGCGCCTCCGCCGAGGCTGCCAGCGCGCAGCCGATCGAGGCAAGCGTGAAGACGATCATGCCGAGGAACAGCGGCCGCCGCCGGCCGACGCGATCCGAGAGCGGGCCGTAGAACAGCTGGCCAGCGGCCATGCCGAGCAGGAAGACCGCCAGCGTGCGCTGAATGGCGGCGGGGCTTGCAGCCAGTTCCGCACCCATCGCCGGAAAGGCCGGCAGGTACATGTCGATGCCGAGCGGCCCGAGTGCCGTCAGCGCGCCGAGCAGGACAGCAAGACGCCTGTAATGCTCGGGCATTCCATGATCCGATTTTGCTGCCATGCAGCAATTTGCCTAATCCCGCGCGGGGACAGCGTCCAGTGCAGCGTGCCGCGGGACCGGCATGCGGCGCGGCCTTGGCTGCGCGGACTTAGCACAGGAAAGCGGCACCCCGCCTGCGTGGTGACGAGGTTGCGCACTTCGCTGAGGCATGTGTAGCCTTCCACTCGCGTAGCCCCGGTAAAGGCGGCACGCGGGGGGACGGAACGAGAATATGGCAACGGTCTCGGTGCGGCAGGCGCTCAAATCCTTCGGCACCACCCGCATCCTGCATGGCGTCGATGTGGAAATCGCGGATGGCGAATTCGTCGTCCTGGTCGGCCCATCCGGCTGCGGCAAATCCACACTGCTCCGCATGATCGCGGGGCTCGAGAATATCAGCGGCGGCGAGATCGCCATCGATGGGCGCGTGGTGAACAACGTGCCGCCGAAGGACCGGGACATCGCGATGGTGTTCCAGAACTACGCGCTGTATCCGCACATGACGGTGCGCCAGAACATGGCGTTCTCCATGAAGCTGGCCAAGGCACCGGCCGATATCATGGAGTCGGAGGTGCAGCGCGCCGCCAAGATCCTCGGCCTGGACGCGCTGCTGGACCGCTACCCGCGCCAGCTCTCGGGTGGACAGCGGCAGCGCGTGGCAATGGGGCGCGCCATCGTGCGCCATCCGCAGGTGTTCCTGTTCGACGAGCCGCTGTCGAACCTCGACGCCAAGCTGCGCGTGCAGATGCGCTCCGAGATCCGGGAATTGCAGCAGCGGCTTGGTACGACCACCATCTACGTCACGCATGACCAGATCGAGGCCATGACCATGGCCGATCAGATCGTGGTGATGAATGGCGGCCGGATCGAACAGGCGGGCGCCCCGCTGGCGCTGTATGACAAGCCGGCCAACCTGTTCGTCGCCGGCTTCATCGGCAGCCCGGCGATGAACCTGCTGCCTGGTACGGTGACGCATGGCGGCTTCCGCATCCCCAATGGCGACCTGCTGCCGCTGCCACCCAACGCGCCCAACAATGCCGTCACCTACGGCATTCGCCCGGAGCATATGAGCCTCTCGGACATCGGCGTGGAGGGCACCATCGTGCTGGTGGAGCCGACCGGGTCGGAAACCCAGGTCACCCTGCGGCTCGGCGAGACGGTGCTGACCGGCGCCTTCCGGGAGCGTGTGCAGGGCCGGCCGGGCGACAAACTGCGGGTGCTGCCCGACCTCGACCTGGTGCATCTTTTCGGACCGGATGGAGCGCGCCTGCCGAGCTGACGCCAAGAAACCACAAACAGGAGGAAACCAAGAAAAATGGCACATCTCATTACCCGTCGTGCGGCACTCGCGCTCAGCGGTGCCGCGATCGTCGCAGGCCAGGCGGCCGCGCAGGGCAGCGCCCCGCGCGCCAGTTCCATCCCGACCCAGCCAGCCCCTCCGCTCAACCTGCCGATCGAACAAGGCGCCACGCTGCGCATGCTGCGCCCGGTGCGCTTCGTGCAGCCGGATGAGGAAGTGTTTCGCGCCAATTGCGCGCGCTTCACGCAGCAGACCGGCGTTGAGGTCCGGGTGGACTTCGTCGGCTGGGAAGACATCACCCAGCAGACCGCCGTCACCGCCAATACCGGCGCCGGGCCGGACCTGATCATCGGCTTCAACGAAGCGCCGCACATCTATTCCGACAAGCTGGTCCCGCTGACGGATGTCGCCGGGTATGTCGGCCAGAAATACGGTGGCTGGAAGGCCATGGCGCAGCGCTACGGCAAGCGCGCGAACAGCGAAGAATGGCTCGGCCTGCCCTTCGGCGCCTCCGGCGGGCCGCTGGTCTGGCGCAAATCCTCGGTGAACGCGGCGGGCTTCGAGGCGCCGCCGAATGACCATGCCGGCTTCCTGCGACTGTGCCAGGCGCTGAAGGCGGCGGGCAAGCCGGCCGGCTTCGCGCTGGGCAATGCGGTGGGCGATGGCAACGGCTTCGCGCAGTGGCTCGTCTGGTCCTTCGGCGGCTACCTGGTGGACGAAAACAACGAGGTCGCGATCAACAGCCGCGAGACCATCGCCTCGCTGGAATACCTGAAGGAGCTCTACCAGACCTTCATCCCCGGCACGATCGCCTGGGGCGACATCAGCAACAACCGCGCCTATTCCGCGGGTGAATGTCACCTGACGGCCAATGGCGTGTCGCTGTATTTCTCGCTGAAGAACGACGCGGCGATGCGGGCCATCGCCGACGATACCGAGCATTCGCTGCTGCCGCTGGGCACGCAGCAGACCTCGCCGATGGCGGGGCTGACGCTGAATGCGATGGTGTTCCGGCACAGCCGCTTCCCGAATGCATCGAAGGCCCTGCTCGCCTTCCTGCTGGAGACGGAGCAGTACGACCCGTGGCTGCAGGCCAATCTCGGCTACTGGTCACAGCCGCTGAATGCCTATTCCAACAGCGCCGTGTGGGATTCGGACCCGAAGGTCTCGGTGTTCAAGGGCGTGATGGATACGACCTTCTACGCTGGCTACAAGGGGCCGATCAGCCAGGCCTCGGCCGCGGCGAATGCGGATTACGTCATGGTGCAGATGTGCGCTTCCGTCGCATCCGGCCAATCGACGCCGCAGCAGGCGGCCGCCGAGGCCGAACGCCGCGCCCGCCGGTTCTTCCGCTCGCGTCGCTAGCCACACCTGCGGCGCCCGCGTGATGCGGGCGCCGCTTCCCTTTCCAGGAATCCCCCATGTCCGCGACAACCGCCGCGCCGGTCTGGACCAAGATGCGCCCGAAGCAGGGCGCGCTCTCGCGGCTGTTCGACTGGAAGCCGTTCCTCGCCTTCATCTGCCTGCTGCCCGCTGTCGGGCTGCTGATGACCTTCCTGACCTATCCGCTGGGCCTGGGCATCTGGCTGGCCTTCACCGATACGACCATCGGGCGGGAGGGCATCTGGGTCGGCCTCGAGAATTTCATCTGGCTGATGGACGACCCCATTTTCTGGAGCGCCGTGTTCTACAGCGTGTTCTACACGGGCGTCGCGACGATCGGGAAATTCGCGCTCGGGCTGTGGCTGGCGCTGCTGCTGAACCAGCATGTGCCGTTCAAATCCATGCTGCGCGCCATCATCCTGTTGCCGTGGATCGTGCCGACCGTGCTGTCCGCCATCGCCTTCTGGTGGATCTACGACCCGCAATTCTCAATCATTTCCTACGTCCTGGTTGATGCGCTGGGCTGGCGCGAAACAAATGTCGACTTCATCAACACGGCCTGGCCGGCGCGCTGGTCGCTGATCGCGGCGAATATCTGGCGCGGCATTCCCTTCGTGGCGATCACCCTGCTCGCCGGGCTGCAGACCATCCCGCCCTCACTGTACGAGGCTGCGCTGCTGGATGGGGCAAGCGGGTGGCAGCGGTTCCGCTACATCACCTTCCCGATGCTGCTGCCGATCCTGGCCATCGTGATGACCTTCTCCATCATCTTCACCTTCACCGACTTCCAGCTGGTCTACGCCATCACGCGCGGCGGCCCGGTGAATTCGACACATCTGTTGGCCACACTGGCGTTCCAGCGAGGCATCCAGGGCGGGCAGTTGGGCGAGGGCGCGGCAATCGCCGTCTCCATGATCCCGTTCCTCGTCTTCGCAACGCTGTTCAGCTACTACGGCCTGGCACGGCGCAAGTGGCAGCAGGGAGAGGGCAATGACTGACGCCGCTGTGGCACCGCAGGAAGCGAAGTCCACCAACACCTCATCCGCCCAGCCGGAGACGATGGCCTGGGACAGCAAGTCCCGCCGCTTCGTGCTGCTCTATCTGCCGCTGTGCTGTTTCCTCATCATCCTGCTGTTTCCCTTCTACTGGATGACGGTGACGGCGTTCAAACCGAATGCGGAGCTGTACGACTTCGCGCAGCACAACCCGTTCTGGATCACCTCGCCCACGCTGGACCACATCCGGATGCTGCTGTTCGAGACTGCCTATCCGAAGTGGCTGTGGACGACGATGCTGGTTTCCGTCTGCGCCACCATCCTGTCGCTGTTCGCCAGCGTGCTCGCCGCCTATGCCATCCAGCGGCTGCGCTTCAAGGGCAGCCAGTATGTCGGGCTTGCGATCTACCTGGCCTATCTGGTGCCGCCCTCGATCCTGTTCATTCCGCTGGCCACGATGGTGTTCCAGCTCGGCCTGTTCGACACGCCCTTCGCGCTGATCCTGACCTATCCGACCTTCCTGATCCCGTTCTGCACCTGGCTGCTGATCGGCTATTTCAAGTCCATTCCGTTCGAGCTGGAGGAATGCGCGCTGATCGATGGTGCGACGCGGGTGCAGATCCTGTGGCAGATCACGTTGCCGCTGGCGGTGCCCGGGTTGATCTCGGCCGGCATCTTCAGCTTCACCCTGTCATGGAACGAGTTCATCTACGCGCTGGCCTTCATCCAGAGCAGCGAGAACAAGACCGTTCCGGTGGCGATCCTGACGGAGCTGGTGACAGGCGATGTGTACCAGTGGGGCGCTCTGATGGCCGGATCGCTGCTGGGGTCCCTGCCCGTGGCGATTTTTTATTCGTTCTTCGTGGACTACTACGTTTCGTCCCTGACAGGCGCCGTGAAGGAGTAGCGGCGGGGAACCGGACGGCCGGAACGGCGCTTGCCTGGCGCACGTTCCGGAGATCCGCCATGCCGCTCAAGGCCATCGCGCTCAACTGCACGCTGAAATCCGACGCCGGCGAGGCGTCCTCCACCGATGCCATGCTCGCCGTGGTCAACGCCGCCTTCGCGAAGCGGGGCGTGGAGGTGACGGAGACGGTCCGCGTCGCCGCGCTCAACATCAAGCCCGGCGTCACCTCGGATGAAGGCCCGGGGGATGACTGGCCGGCGCTGCGAACCAAAATCCTGGCCTGCGATATCCTGATCTTCGGCGGTCCGATCTGGCTCGGTTCACCGAGCAGCGTGGCGCGCCGGGTGCTGGAACGGATGGACGCCTTCATCTCCGAAACCGACGACAAGGGCCGCATGCCGAGCTACGGCAAGGTCGCCGTCACCGCCATCGTCGGCAATGAGGATGGCGCCCATGCCTCCGCCGCGCAGATCTACCAGGCGCTGGCCGACGTCGGCTGGACCATACCGCCTTCCGCCAGTTGCTACTGGGTGGGCGAGGCAATGGGCTCCGTCGATTTCAAGGACCTCGACCCGGTGCCGGAAAAGACGCGGCAGACCGCCGCCATGATGGCCGCGACCGCGGCGCATCTGGCGGGGTTGCTGCGGGCCGCGCCCTATCCCGGTCAGCCCGAGGACTGAACCGCTACAACTTCTGGCCCAGCGCCGCGACGTAGCTGCGGTTATGCGTCGGCGTGATCCAGACCTCGTTGATCGTCACATGCTTCGGCAGGCAGGCAATGTAGCGGACCAGGTCGCCGACATCCTCGGACTGCACCATCCTCGCGCGGTCCTCGGGGCTTACCGGGTTGGGGCGCTTGTCGAGGATCGGTGTTGCGACTTCGCCCGGCAGCAGCGCGCAGCTGCGGATGCCGTTGATGCATTCCTCCATGTTGATGGTGTGGCTCATCGCCACAACGCCGTGCTTGGCCGCGGTATAGCCGGCGCCTGAGAGCATCGAGATGTTGCGCCCGGCCATGGAAGCGGTGTGGATCAACACGCCATCCTTCTGCGGCCGCATCAGCGGCAGCGCGACGGTCACTGCATAGAAGGCGGAAGCCAGGTTGCCGCGCACCAGCTCATCCACGCCGTCCGTGTCCAGCACCGCCCAACGCCGCGGCTGGATGTTCAGCCCGGCATTGTTCACCAGAACGTCGAGGCGCCCGAAGGTGTCGGCCAAGAAGGCACCGACTGCCTTCACGGCCTGCGCATCCATCATGTCGGCCGGCTGCACATGCGCCTTCCCGCCCTTCGCGGCGATGCGCGCGGCCACGTCCTCAAGCGGCGCGCTGCGGCGGCCTGTCAGAACCAGCTCCGCGCCTTCCTCCGCCAGCGCCAGCGCGGCGGCTTCGCCGATGCCGCTGCCCGCGCCCGTCACCCAAGCCACCTTGCCTTGCAAACGCGCCATCTTCGTTTCTCCCTTGCTGAGATCGAAGGTTAGCAGCAGCCCCTGCGCTTGTCGGCCCCCCTGCCTTGTCGACGCACGGCAACGCATGCAAGCCTGCATCCAACCAAAGGGGAAACACAGCCATGTCCAAGCCGAGAATCCTGACGCCTGCCGGTGCCTCCTTCACCACGGCCGGCGGCGGTTATGCGCTGGAGCTGGAGGCGCTGGAACGCCTCGGCGCGGAGATCGTGGAATGCCCGGCAACGGAGGAAGGCTTCATCGCCGCGGCGCCCGAGGCCGATGCGGTCTATGCCAAGGGCATGCGGATCTCGGACCGCATGATCCGGGCGCTGACCAAGGCCAAGGTCATCACCTGCGCCACGGTGGGCGTGGATTACGTGGATGTGGTGGCCGCCACCGCGCAGGGCATCGCGGTGACCAACTGCCCCGACACCTTCATCGAGGAGGTCGCCGACCACGCCATGATGCTGCTGCTGGCAACCCACCGCCGCTGCATCGAGCAGGACCGCATGGTGCGCGAAGGCCGATGGACCGAAGGCCGCCCGCAGCTTTCGACCGTGCCGCGACTGATGGGCCAGACGCTCGGCTTCGTCGCCTTCGGCCGCGTGGCGCGGCTGGTGGCGATGCGCGCCCGCGCCTTCGGGCTGCGCATGGTGGCCTACGACCCCTTTATCGATGAGCTGACCATGTCTGCCCTGGGCGTGGTGCCTTGCAGCCTGGACGAAGTGCTGGCGCAGTCCGATTTCGTGTCCATGCACGCGCCGGCGACGCCCGACAGCATTGGCATGCTGACCACGCGTCACTTCGCGAAGATGAAGCCGAACGCGATCTTCATCAACACCGGCCGCGGCCCGACCGTGGATGAAGCAGCGTTGATCGATGCGCTGCAGTCCAAGCGCATCGCCGGCGCGGGGCTGGATGTGTTCGAGATCGAGCCGGTGAAGACAGACAACCCGCTGCTGGCCATGCCGCACGTCATCCTGTCCCCGCACAATGCCAGCGCCTCCGCCCGCTTCGACGAGGCGCGGAAGCGGCGTGCGGGCCAGGAACTGGCGCTGGTGCTGTCGGGGCGCTGGCCGATGTCCTGCGTCAATCCGACGGTCCTGCCGAATTCGGGGCTGCGGCGGTGGCAGCCTTATGCGATGGAGCGTGGGCCGAACAGCTGACGGCGCATCAGTCCGCATCGTCGTTGCAGAAAAGGCTCCAGGTGAATTTCTGGTCGATTATTTGTGCCAGGCGGCTAAGAAATTCATCGTGGAACACGCATTCCCACCCGCCAAGGCGCGTGTCCGGGAAGGCAGCGTTGGGTGACTGTTGCTCGGGTTGCGCCAACTCATCGCTGCGGCGCACCGCCTCGCGCAATGCATCGAGGGCGGCATCGACGGTACCCTCGAAGACAATGATGTTGCGCGAGCGCCCCTGGATGTAACTAGCGTCACGACCGGGAAACGCGTTGGTGACAACAAGGCCGCCAGCATTGGCGATCTCGTATGGCAGCAGGCTCGGGTGCGGTGCGTACATCAGGCTCAGGCCGATATCGACTGAGGCAATGAGCCTGGCGTAGTCCTCAGCGTCGATCTTGTTCTGCACTTCCATTGACCAGCCCGCGCCCAGCGAGATGCGGTACGGGCCCGCGAGAGCCCCGAGGCCGATGAAGCGCCACGGTCCCTTGAAGATGCCAGCCTCCACCGCCTTGCGCAGGCAAAAGACGGCGAGTTCGAACATGTTGCGACTGGCGTGTTCTTCCGGACGCGCATAGACAAAAAAGGTGCGACGGATGCCCTCGCGTCGCGTCTTCGCGGGCACCTGATGGCCAGGATGGTACAGCAGGTGCTCGAAGGAGATGCCGTTCCGTGACCTTGCCTGACCATGGATTCCGATTTTGAATTTTTCGAAGTAGGTCTTCAGTAGAGCCGAATTGAACACGCCGATGTGATCATAGTAGTAGGCGCTGTTGCTGAGGAAATGCCACGAATCGTGCTTGTGGAAGATCGGCTCGTATTCCTGGATCCAATAAACTGGCCGCTTCCAGCGAGTTGCGGCCGCAAAATGCCTGGCCCAATGGCCGTCCCAGACGGAGTAGCTGACGAAAATGTCCTGCGGCGAGAAAACGAAGGCTCTTTCGCTCCGGGGCGAGAACACCGGTATCTGACTCAGGCTACGGACAAGGAGCGATCGCTGGCCGCTGCGATAGCGAAAGTACTCGATCTGCGACGCCTCGGCCTCGCGCAGAAACAGCCCTACCCGTACATGTCGGGTCAAAAGCTGCTCAATGAAGGCAATGATTGAGGCGAAGCCGCCGAAGATGAGATCCGGATTCAGGAAGGGAAGGACGAACCAGACGCGGCTTTTGGCCGCCTCATCTACCTCGAAGGCACAAGGCTCAAGCTTGGCAGCAACGGCATCGGCGGAATGGAGCGTGACAGGCCTTGTCACGCCCGGCGCCGCGGCCTCGAGCGTTGCGGCGAGGTCGAACTGGGGTAGCCGCCCCTCCCGCTGTCCGGCGATCAGCCAATGCTCATAGCCGCAAAGCAGAAAGCCGCGCCTGACTGCGGCCGCGATATCGGGATAAAAGGCAAGGTAGAAGCGCTCGTCGAAATTGCTGTTGGGCGAATGCCCATCCCGCGCGCCCCGCGTGACGTAGTGATCGAAAGCCATCTCTTCCGAGGCGTCCCAGCCGAGATAGGTTCGGGCATAGTAGCTGGCATCGAAGAAGGCCTTGAAGAGTTGAAGGCGCTCGGGGCTTGCGGAATGATTGCGAAGCAGATCGGGGTTGTCACTTGCCCGGCGCGCAAGCCGGCGTCCATAAAGCTCCATGAAACTGTCGATGTCGAGCTGCGGGAAGTCTTTGAGAAAGGCCGCGCATTCCGAATGCTCCGCCAGAAAGGCGGCCGCATCCAGGAGCGGCTGCACGTCACGTTGTGACGTGAAGCGCATTACGGAATGCCAATTCGGGTTCGGCGGTCGGCCCTCAAAGATGCCCCAACCTGCAAAATGATGCAGTCCCGACCTCAGAACATTCTTGCGAAGCTCAGCGAGGATATCAGGGTTAGCCTGGAGGTAGAAGATCTCGTCGAACAGGAAAGGATGCAGCACACCATGATGTTCGATCCGCTCCTGATAAAGCTGCAGGAACAGTGCGTCATCGTCAGGCGCGCCGGCAAGCGCCTCCCTCAATGGAATATCGAAGGGATATCTTGCCAGCTGGCTCTCCACAATATCGGAGAGGTCCACCTTATCGTCACCAAAGCCGTTCATGTTTGTGGATGGTTTCTTCCGTACATTAGGCCAATATTAAGTGTAGAGCTTCGCCTTCCCATTGAATATTTCAACGGCCTTACGATAGACTTCGACGTCCCGCTCCGCCCTCTTGAATATTTCGACCTTCTCCGCATTGGAAACTTCAATCGTGTGTTCGCGAGCCGCACCCTCATTGTTGCGGGGAATCATCGGCGGAACGCCAAAATACCGCTCGATATGCATTGCGCCAACGACATAATTCAGCAGCGTGAGCGACGCGTTGATGTTCTCTGTAATCATCAGAAGATCGTAATCCGCGAGATCGAGGCCGGCCAGGTGCAGCGCCATCGCGTCTCCGATGCCAGCGATGCCGGCGAAATCAACCACACTCAGCTCGCCGGACCTGATGGCTTTATGCCAGTAGGAATGCGGCCCGTTATCGTTGTACTCGTGGTTGTACTGGCTGATGATTCTATCCACTGGATGCCGGACGCAGCTGATGTATTTAGCTCCACCGAAGACGGGGAGATGGCGCGTCACGCCGAAATGTCCGTGGATTCCCTTGAAGAAACTGCCGATGAACCCGGCATTCTGACGAATTAAGGGGTCCGGCTTACTATAGCTCTCAGGAGGAGGATAATCGAAAAGGATCTTCCGTTGATATACGCGATCCAGAACGGTCGCGACCGTGGTGCCTGCAGTCTTCGGAACATGGACCGAAACAAAAAATGCATGATCGCGAGGCGGCAGCAAGGCATCCTCCAAGTCGAATTCTGAAAAAGTAAAATAACCTCATTCCGGTGTCAATAGCGAATGGTAACGATCTTGAGCCGCCTTCTAGTGCCGCACTCCGATGCCGAAATGGCGTCGCTGAAGCCAGACTTTAAGGTGCCGTACTCGTTTCTAACGACGAGGTTGCAGGCCGCCGGCGTCTCCCAGGATTTCCACCAAGCCTCGCCTGTGTCAGATTCAGGGCTTGCCGCGCCCGGCACCCAGGCATGCCTGGGCCAAGACGCATCAGGAGACGCGCATGTACCCGGATACCCAACTTTTCATCGACGGCACCTGGCGCGCCGCGCGCGGCGGCCGCAGCCTTCCCGTGCTGAACCCGGCGACCGAGGAAGTCATCGGCCAGGTTGCCCATGCCACGACCGACGACCTGGATGAGGCGCTGGAGGCGGCCGCCCGCGGCTTCGCCACCTGGAAGAAGGTCTCCGCCTTCGATCGCTCCAAGCTGATGCGCAAGGCGGCCGACATCTTCCGCTCGCGCGCCGATACCATCGCGCAGATGATGACGCTGGAGCAGGGCAAGCCGCTGGCCGAGGCCCGCATGGAGGTGATGGCGGGCGCCGACGTCATCGACTGGTTCGCCGAGGAAGCCCGCCGCGCCTATGGCCGCGTCATTCCGGCGCGCGCCGAGGGTGTGTACCAGCTTGTGATCAAGGAGCCGGTCGGCCCCGTCGCCGCTTTCACGCCGTGGAACTTCCCGATCAACCAGGTGGTCCGCAAGCTGTCCGCGGCTCTGGCCACCGGCTGCTCCATCATCGTCAAGGCGCCGGAGGAGACCCCGGCTTCCCCCGCCGAGCTGATCCGCGCCTTCGCCGATGCCGGCCTGCCAAAGGGTGTCGCCAACCTGGTCTATGGCGTGCCGTCCGAGATCAGCGAATACCTCATCCCGCATCCGGTGATCCGCAAGGTGACCTTCACGGGCTCCACCCCGATCGGGAAGATGCTGTCGGCGCTGGCCGGCCAGCACATGAAGCGGGTGACCATGGAGTTGGGCGGCCATGCGCCGGCCATCGTCTTCGACGATGCGGATCTGGAGCTGGCGGCCAAGACCCTGGCGGGTGCCAAGTTCCGCAATGCCGGGCAGGTCTGCGTCTCCCCGACCCGCTTCCTGGTGCAGCAGAAGTCCTACCCGGAATTCGTCGAGCGCTTCACCGCCCATGCCAAGGGCCTGAAGGTCGGCGCCGGCATGGATGCCGACACCCAGATGGGTCCGCTGGCGCATGAGCGCCGCGTGCCATGGGTCGAGGAGCTGGTGGCCGATGCCCGCCAACGCGGTGCGGAGGTTCATACCGGCGGCGGTCGCCTGGGCAACAAGGGCTACTTCTACCAGCCCACGGTGCTGACCGGCGTCGGCAAGGATGCGCGCATGATGAACGAGGAGCCCTTCGGCCCCGTCGCCATGATCGCCCCCTTCACCGACCTGGATGAGGTGATCGACGAGGCCAATCGCCTGCCCTTCGGCCTCGCTTCCTACGCCTTCACGCGCAGCGCCAAGACGGCGAACGCTGTCGCGTCCCGCGTCGAGTCGGGGATGATGACGATCAACCACCTCGGCCTGGCGCTGCCGGAAGTGCCCTTCGGCGGCATGAAGGATAGCGGCTACGGCTCCGAGGGCGGGTCGGAGGCGATCGAGGCCTATCTGAACACGAAGTTCGTCAGCCAGGCCGGGCTGTAGCGCCAAAGGCCGCGGGGGGCGCGCCCCCCGCGGCCAATGCGGTTCATGCCTTGGCAGCCTTTCGCTTGGCCTTCTTCACGCCGGCCAGCGCCGATTCCTTCAGCGCCTTGCTGGCCTTGAAGCGCACGGTCGCGCCGGCCTTCACGGCCACCTTCTCACCGGTGCGCGGGTTCAGCGCGCTGCGCTTCGCCGTCTCGCGCACGCTGAAGGCGCCGAAATCGGGAATGGTGAACCGCCCGTTCTGGACGATCTCGTCCTTGATGGCAGCGATGATATCCGCGGCCAGCCGGCCGGCGGCATTGGCCGGCATCTCGGTGGACTTGACGATGACGTCCGTCAGAAACTTCTTTGACATGCGCTGGCTCCTTGCGAGATCGGTCGCATAGCCGGAACCGGCGCGAATGTCAGCGTGCGATTCGCGGAAAGCGTACGCTTTCGCAAAGCCCTTGCGTCAGCGACGCCGGATGAAGACCGCGACGGGCAGGTCGCGCAGCGCCTGCGCGACGTCGAGTCGGCCAGATGGCCGCATTGCCTGTCCTGTCAGCAGGTCTTGCCAATCCGTAACCGGACCTGGCCAGTCGAGCGTCGTATCCTCCCAGGTCTGGTCACCAGCGAATCGCGCGGCCACCATGCGCAACTCCGTGTCTCCGTGCCGCCGTGCGAAGCCGCAGATGCGCGGCCCTGCGGGGCCAGTGGCGTCCAGCTTCTGGTAATCGCCTCTGGCGAACAGCGCCGGCTCCGCCGCCCGGTGCGCCAGAAGCGTGGCCGTCAGGGCCAGCTTCAGCCGCCCGTCGCGCCACTCAGCCGCCATCGCCCGCATCGCCGCGGCGCGGTCCTGCCCGAGCGCCGCTTGCACCTCGGCGAGCGCCGCTTCCCGCACCGCATAGTCCACCGGGCGCCGGTTGTCCGGGTCGACCAGGCTGAGGTCCCACATCTCGGCGCCCTGGTAGATGTCCGGCATCCCCGGCAGGGTCAGCTTCAGCGCCGTCTGCACCAGGCTGCCCCGCAGGCCAAGCCGCGCCACACGTTCCTGGAAGGGCAGGAAGGCATGGAGGAAAGGCTCGCTGCCCAGCGCATGCCGCACGAAATCCAAAGTCGCGGATTCGTAGGCCGAATCGGGGGAGGACCAGTTGGAATGGCGCTTGGCCTCACGCATGGATTTGACCATGGCGCCTTCCAGCCGTTCCGCCATCGCCTCGGCCTCGCCTTCGGCCGGCCAGGCGCCGAGAAGGAGCTGGTAGAACAGGTATTCGTCGTTGCGGTCGGGCGCGCCCATGCCGTGATGGGCGCGCAGGATGCGGGACCATTCCTGCACGCGTGCCGCCCATTCCTCGGGCAGGCCCGCCAGCGCCAGCAGGCGCGCGCGCGTATCCTCGCCGCGCTTCGTGTCGTGGGTGGAGGTGGAGAGCATCGCCTGCGGCCAGTGCCGCGCGCGCTCAGCATTGGCCGCGTGGAATTCTTCCAGCGTCACGCCGAAATGGTCGGGGTGGCCGCCCACCTCGTTCAGCGCCACCAGGCGGTTGTAGCGGTAGAAGGCCGTGTCCTCGAGGCCCTTGGCCATGATTGGGCCGCTGTATTGCTGCACCTTCATCGCCAGGCGCTGTACGGCATGGCGCGCGAAGCCGCTGCGCGGCTGCGCCACCAGATCCGCCGTCAGCAGGCGATGCAGGAAGTCGAAGACGCTGGGGTCGAGGTCCGGCTCCTGCCGCCGCGCCGCGGCGATGGCGGCCTCGATCTCGCGCCGGTCGGCATCGGTGGGCGGTGCGGCGGCATCGACGTAGGTGCGATAGACCGCAAAGCCCGCGACAATGGCGCACAACCCGCGCGAGAGGATGTTGCGGGTGAAATCCGCCGTGCGCGGTGTCTGCTGCGCGATACCCGCAGCCTCCCGGGCCAGCATCGCCAACTCGCCCGCCATCTCGTTCCGCATGATCCGCAGCTTGCAGTCGAGCACGATCGCATCGAAATTCTGCTCGGCATTGGTGAATTCGGCATAGAGGCGGGTCAGCGCCGCCTCGCCCTTCGGGTCGATCAGCAGGCCCATTACCAAGTTGGCGAATTCATAGCCGGTGGTGCCCTGCACCGGCCAATCGGCGCGCAACGGCTCGTGCCGCGCCAGGATCTTCTCGACGATCAGGTAGAAGGGCCGCGGCGCCGCCTCGCGCAGCTTCACCAGGTAGCCCTTGGGGTCGAGCAGCCCGTCCACATGGTCGATCCGCAACCCGTCCAGCGTGCCATCCGCCATCAAGGCAAAGACCAGGCTGTGGGCGTGGGCGAACAGCTCCGGCAGTTCCATCCGCAGGCCGGCGAGTTCGTTGATGTTGAAGAAGCGGCGGTAGTTGATGTCATCCGCCGCGACGCGGAAATGCGCGGCACGCCAATGCTGGTCGCGGATCAGCGCATCGAGCGCACCCTTATCCGCATTCAGCGCGGACACCGCCCCATCCACGGCCTTACGCAGCGAGCCGTCCCGCGCGACCAGCGCCGCGAGGTCTGCCTGCAAGTCGCGGGCGCGGGCAACCACGCGCGGGCGCCAATCCGGCAGCCCGGCAAAGGCATCGCCGAGCCGCTCCAGTGCCGGATGCGCCTCACCGAGCACCCGGCCGTAATGCAGCGGGCAGATCGGCAGCTTGTGCGTGTCATAGGCCCAGACGGCGAAGCGGCCTTCCGCCGCATCGAAGCGCAGTTCCAGTTGCCCGGCCTCCAGCACCGCGCCGTACTGGTCGCCCAGGAAGGGCACGAGCAGGCGCCCGCTTTGCCAGTCGATGTCGAGCCAGCCGGCGAAATCCGACGCCTCCCCCCATTCCAGGATATCCAGCCACCAGGGGTTGTCGGCACCGCCGACGCCCATGTGGTTGGGCACGAAATCCAGGATCTGGCCCAGGCCATTCGCCTTGAAGGCGGCCGCCATGGCGCGGAAATCGGCCTCGGTGCCCAGCTCGGGGTTCAGCGCGGTGTGGTCGACGATGTCATAGCCATGCGTGCTGCCCGGCCGCGCCTTCAGCCAGGGCGAGGCATAGACATGGCTGACGCCAAGCCGCGCCAGATAGGGCGCGAGCCGTGCCGCGTCCGCGAAGCGGAAGCCGGCATGGAACTGCAGGCGGTAGGTGGCGCGCGGCATCACGTCGTCGGTCATGCGGATTCCTCGATCGACCAGCGCGTGCTCCAGGGGCCGAAGCCCTCCCCCTCCTGCCAGATGGTGCGGCCGGTTTCGGGGTTGCTGGCGATGGATGTGGCGGACAGGTTGGCGCGCAGGTTCAGCGTGCCACCGGATTGCAGGCTCCATGCGATGGCCACCGCGCCGGGTGCCAACACCCGCCAGGTGCCGCCCCGGCGGATGCCGGGCAGGCGCGGGATGATCTCGGCGTGGCGCACCACGAGGATGGCCCGGTGCCAGGCCAGCGCGTCCGCATGCATGGGCTTTGCCAGATCGTCCCAGCCCAGTTTCGCGCTCGCAAAGGTGGCCTCGGCCAATGGGTCCGGGATGCGCTCGCGCGTTGCGGGGTCTGCGAACTCCGGGAAACGCGCAAATTCGGCGCGGCGGCCCTCGCGCACGGCATCCGCCAGGTCGGGGCCGAAATCGCAGAAGAAGGGAAAGGGCTGCGCCGCGGCCCATTCCTCGCCCATGAACAGCATCGGGACCTGCGGCAGCAGCAGCGACACGGAGGCCACCGCCCGAAGCGCCTCCTGCGGGGCGATATGCGAAAGCCGGTCACCGAAGGCGCGGTTGCCGATCTGGTCGTGGTTCTGGATGAAGGCGATGAAGGCGGTGGGCGGCAGGCCGGCACTGGGCTCGCCGCGGGGATGACCGCGATAGGGCATCATCTCACCCTGGAACGCGAAACCCTCCGCCAGCGCCCGGCCGAGCAATTCGGTATTGCCCTGGTAGTCGGCATAGTAGCCGCTGCGCTCGCCGGTGGCCGCGACGTGCAGGACGTGGTGCACGTCGTCGTTCCACTGCGCCGTGTAGTGCGATGGTTTCAAGCGGGCCGCCTGATTTTCCTCGTTCTCCAGCACCAGATGCACCGGGCGGTCGCGCACCGCGTCACGCACCCGCTCCGCGAGCTCGTCCAGCACATGGCGCGGGCTGTCATCCAGGATGGCGTGCACCGCATCCAGCCGCAGCCCGTCGAGGTGGAACTCCTCGATCCAGTACAACGCGTTGTGGATGAAGTAGGCGCGCATTGGCTCGGATTCCGGCCCGTCGAAATTCAGCGCGGCGCCCCATGGCGTGCTGTGGCGGTCGGTGAAGGCCTGCGGCGCGATGGCGTGGAGGTAGGCGCCCTCCGGCCCGAAATGGTTATACACCACATCCAGCAGCACCATCAGGCCGAGGCCGTGCGCCGCCTGCACCAGCGCCTTCAGATCCTCCGGCCGGCCGTAGCTGGCATCGGGCGCGAAGGGCAGCACGCCGTCATAGCCCCAGTTCCGGCCGCCGGGAAAATCGGCCACCGGCATGATCTGGATGGCCGTGACACCGAGTTCGGCCAGGTGCGGCAGCCGCCCGATCGCGGCACGGAAGCTGCCCTCCGGCGTGAAGGTGCCGATATGCAGTTCATAGACGACCGCCTCCGACCAGGGGCGGCCGCGCCATGCGGCATCGGTCCACTGATGCGCGGCGGGGTCCACCACCTCGCTCGGGCCGTGCACATCCTCCGGCTGGTAGCGGGAGGCAGGGTCCGGAACGCGGAGCCCGTCCTTCAGCACAAAGCGATAGCGCGTGCCGGCCGAGGCGTCCGGCGCCTCCAGCACATGCCAGCCATCTGGCTGCCGCTGCATGGGCCGGGCCGGTTCGCCGTCGCATTCAAGGTCAACCTGATCATGCGGCGGCGCCCAGAGGCGGAAGCGGACGCCACCACCCGGCAGCATGGAGGCGCCAAAAGGCATGGCGTGGGCACGGAGCGTTGCATTCATGCGCCGGAAACCGGTGACAGACGCCTTCGTTCCATCGTCATCCGAAAAATTCCCGTGCCGGGCCGAAGGAACGCCGTGCCGGCTTGTGTGTTGTGCAACGGATATGCTGGTCCCAGCCCGGGCCATTGCGCTCACATGAGGATTGTTGATGCGGATTCGTAGCTTGGTGGCATCGCCGCAACTGATGCGGCGGTCGCGCATCCGTGAGGGCCTGCCCTTCCCGCTCGGCGCCAATTGGGACGGGCTTGGCGTCAATTTCGCCCTGTTCTCGGCCAATGCCACCAAGGTGGAGCTGTGCCTGTACGACGATACCGGCACGACGGAGCTGGAGCGGATCGAGCTGCCGGAATACACCGATGAGGTCTGGCACGGCTACCTGCCGGATGCCCGTCCCGGTACCATCTACGGCTACCGGGTGCATGGCCCGCATGCGCCTGATGCCGGGCATCGCTTCAACCCGAACAAGCTGCTGCTCGACCCCTATGCGCGCGCCATCATCGGCGACGTCACCTGGGGCCCGGAGTGTTTCGGCTATCAGCTGGAAACCGGCGACGACCTGACCTTCGACACGCGCGACAGCGGCCCGCTGGTGCCGAAATGCCGCGTGATCGACCCGGCCTTCACCTGGGGCCGCGAACGCGCGCCCTCCGTGCCGTGGGACCGCACCGTGGTCTACGAGACACATGTTAAGGGCTTCACCAAAAGCCATCCGACACTGCCGGACGATATGCGCGGCACCTACTCAGGCCTCGCGGCGCCGGAGGTCGTGGACTACCTGCGCGGCCTCGGCGTCACGGCGGTGGAGTTGTTGCCGATCCACACCTTCCTCAACGACCAGTTCCTGCTGGACAAAGGGCTGACGAACTACTGGGGCTACAACACCATTTCCTTCTTCGCGCCGGCGCGCCGCTATGCGCGGAACCCGGCCTTCGCCTTCTCCGAATTCAAGGAGATGGTGGCAAGGCTGCACGATGCGGGCCTCGAGGTGATCCTGGACGTGGTCTACAACCACACCGCGGAGGGCAATGAGAAGGGCCCGATGCTGTCCTTCAAGGGCATCGACAACGCCAGCTACTACCGCCTGCTGCACGACCAGCCGCGCTACTACATCAACGACACCGGCACCGGGAACACGCTGAACCTGTCGCACCCCCGCGTGCTGCAGATGGTGAATGACAGCCTGCGCTACTGGGCCACGGAAATGCGGGTCGACGGTTTCCGCTTCGACCTGGCGACCATCCTGGGCCGGGAGGAACACGGCTTCGACGAGGGCGGCGGCTTCCTCGACAGCTGCCGCCAGGACCCCGTGCTGTCCCGCGTGAAGCTGATCGCGGAGCCGTGGGATTGCGGCCCCGGCGGCTACCAGGTGGGTGGCTTTCCGCCGGGTTGGGCCGAGTGGAACGACCGCTTCCGCGACACGGTCCGCGCCTTCTGGAAGGGGGACGAGGGCCAGACCAACGAACTGGCGTGCCGGCTGTCCGCCTCCAGCGACCTGTTCGACCGTCGCGGGCGCAAGCCGTGGTCCAGCGTGAACTTCATCACGGCGCATGACGGTTTCACGCTGCACGACCTGGTCAGCTACAACGACAAGCACAATGAGGCGAATGGCGAGGGCGGCAACGACGGCCACGACCACAACCTGTCCTGGAACCATGGCGCCGAAGGCCCAACCGACGACCCCGCGATCGTCGCGCTGCGGGAACGCCAGAAGCGCAACATGCTGGCCACGCTGCTGCTGTCCCAGGGCACGCCGATGCTGCTGGCAGGCGATGAGTTCGGCCACAGCCAGCGGGGCAACAACAACGTCTATTGCCAGGACAATGAAATCGCCTGGCTGGACTGGGCCGGCATCGGGGCGGATGGGCACGAACTTGCCGCCTTCACCCGCAAGCTGATCGCGCTGCGGCAGAACTTTCCCGTGCTGCGCCGGGCACGGTTCCTGAACGGGAAGCTGGACGAGGATCTCGGCATCAAGGACGTCACCTGGCTCACCCCCTCCGGCACCGAGATGGAGGATGGGCATTGGGAGGACGCCAATGCGCGCTGCTTCGGCATGCTGATGGATGGCCGCGCCCAGGCCACGCGCATCCGCCGTCCGGCCGGCGACGCCACGCTGCTTCTGGTGCTGAATGCGCATCACGATGCGGTGGAGTTCTCGCTGCCGGAACCGCTGACGGGCCAGCACTGGCAACTGCTGGTGGATACCAACAAGCCGACGCTGAACGAGCCGGAATCCTTCGAGTTCGGCCACCCCTACCTGGTGACCGGCCGTTCGCTGCTGCTGCTGGTGCTGCATCCTGAGGCCGGCGGCCTCGCGATCCTGACCGCCGCGCGCACCGCCCTGCTGGCCGGCGCGACCCCCCCGCCCTTTCCCTCGGCGGGGTGAGGCCGGCGCGGCGTCAGGCCTCGAGCAGCCAGACGGAGAACATCTCCGCCGGGTCGGACCACATGGTGGCGTCGCGCCAACCCGCGGCGCCGGCGATCCGGCGCAGGCGGTCGGGGCGGTACTTGTGGCTGCTCTCGGTGTGGATGCTCTCGCCGCGGGCGAAGCGGATCACCTGCCCGGCCACGCGGACGGCCTGCGCGTGGCGGGCGACGATGTGCATCTCGATCCGCTCCAGCCCCGGGTTCCAGCGCGCCGCATGGTCGAAGCCATCCGGGTCGAAATCCGCCCCGGCCTCCCGGTTCAGCCGCGTCAGCAGGTTCAGGTTGAAGGCAGCGGTGACGCCGGCGGCATCGTCATAGGCCGCCTCCAGGATCGCTGTCTCCTTCACCAGATCGGCGCCGAGCAACATGCGGGCGCCGCGGCCCAGCGTGGCGCGGGCACGGGCCAGAAAGGCGACCGCCTCCGGCGGCTCGAAATTGCCGATGGTGGAGCCGGAGAAGAAGCCCAGCCGGGCCGCGCTGCCGCCGCCATGGGGCGGCAGCTCGAAGGCGCGGGTGAAATCCGCCACCACCGGCAGCACCGGCAGATCGGGGAAGGCGGCGGAGACGCGATCCGCCACGGCCTCCAGCCATTCCGGCGCGATATCCACCGGCAGATAGGCGCAGGGCGCTTCCAAAGCGTGCAGCAACTGCACGGCCTTGGCACCATCGCCGGGGCCGAATTCCACCACGGCGGCACCGCGGCCGATGGCATCGGCGATCTCGGCGCCGCACTGGTCGAGGATCAGCACCTCGGTGCGCGTCGGGTAGTATTCCGGCAGGCGGGTGATTGCCTCGAAAAGCCGCGTGCCCTCGGCATCGTACAGCCATTTGCAAGGCAGCGTCTTGCGGGTGGCGGACAGGCCGGCGATGGCATCGGCCGCGAGTTCGGGGTGCAGGACGGAAACCGCGCTCATGCCACATCCTCCGCCAAGCGGAGACCGGTGAACTGCCAGCGGGCATCTGGCGGGAAGAAGTTGCGGTAGCTGGCGCGGGAATGGCCCGGCGCGGTGGCGAGCGACCCGCCGCGCAGCACCATCTGGTTCACCATGAACTTGCCGTTGTATTCGCCGACCGCACCCTCCCACGGCCGGAAGCCGGGATAGGGGCGATAGGCGCTGCCGGTCCATTGCCAGGCGATGCCCTCGGCCTCGGCAAAGCTAGGCAGGCTGGCAGCGGCTTCCCATTCCTGTTCGGTGGGCAGGCGCTTGCCGGCCCAGCGGGCGAAGGCGTCGGCCTCATACCAGGAGATGTGGCGGACCGGGCGGGTCGGGTCCACCGGGCGCAGGCAGCCGGGGCCGAATTGCTGCCAGGACTCGTCCCGCATTTCCCAGTAGAGCGGCGCCTCCCAGCCCTGCGCCTGGCAGGCGGCCCAGCCGTCGCTCATCCACAGCAGCGGGGTGCGATAGCCACCATCGGCGATGAAGGCGGCCCAGTCGGCGTTGGTGACCAGGCGGTTGGCAATGCGGTAGGGCGCGAGGAAATGCCGGTGGCGCGGGGTTTCGTTGTCGAAGGCATAGCCGATGCCGTCATGGCCGATCTCGACCACGCCCTCCGGCCCGGCCAGCATCGCGGGCGCGGCGGCATCCGGCGCCGGGTCCTGCCAGCCGGAATCGTAGGCCGGGCGCAGCGGGTTCAGGGACAGCGCATGCAGCGCATCCGTCAGCAGCAATTCCTGGTGCTGTTCCTCATGCTGCAGGCCGAGCTCCACCAGATGCAGCGCCTCCTCCGGCGCATCGGCCAGCAGGCGGACCATGGCCTGGTCCACCGCGGCGCGATAGGCGGTGACCGCGGCGCAATCCGGGCGGGTGATCATGCCGCGCTGCGGGCGCGCATGGCGTGGGCCGGCTGCGACGTAGTAGCTGTTGAAGAGCAGCGCATATTCGTCCCGCACCCGGGTCGCGCCGGGCAGGAAGGGCAGCAGCAGGAAGGTCTCGAAGAACCAGGTTGTGTGGGCGCGGTGCCATTTGGTCGGGCTGCAATCCGGCATGGATTGCACCACCTGATCCTCCGGAGACAGAGGCGCGGCCAGCGACTCGGTTCGGGCACGCTCCGCCTGGTAGCGGTCAAGGAAATGCTGCACGGCCTTGCCCGGCCGCGCGGAGATCTGGTTCATGACGTGACGACGCTCCCCGGTTCAGACCCGGGAACGCCCGGAAACCGTTCGGGTTGCCGCCTTATTGCTCGCCGGCGAGGCGCCGGAGCGCCGGGGCAAGCGGCGCCGAATGGTCCGGTAGCGGCCCGAGCAGCGCAGCAAAACGCGCGATTTCCGCAAGGCCGAACTCGGATACGGCGGGTTCGGGCAGCCGCGGATGCACCGCGCCGAGGCCCATCCGCAGCGCCATCAGCCGCTTGCCATAGGCCAGCAGCAGCGGCAGGGAGCGGGACATGAAGACGATGATGGGCAGGATGGCGCGGTGCAGCGCCTCCGCCCGCTCCGTCTCGCCAGCCGACCACAGCCGCCAGATCGCCACCTGCGCATCCACCAGCTCCGGTGCCGGTATCAACCCCTGGCAGCCGCTGCGGAGCGCGGTCGGCCATTCCAGCCCGCCATGCCCGGCAAAGACATCGCAGGTCCGGCTGGCCTCCAGCGCGAAATCGGCGACGGAGACGGCGGCGCCCTCCGCCTTCATGAAGCGGATGTTCGGATGGTTCCGGTGCAGCGCCAGCAGCGCCGCGTCGGAGACGGAGACATCCATCATCAGCGGGTTGTTCTGGATGCCCACGGGCAGCACGGCGCGGTCCGCCACCGTGCCGAGGAAGCGCAGGATCCCGGCCTCCCCCACGCCCTTCACCGGCGGCGGTTGCAGCACCACCCAGTCCGCGCCGCGCGCCTTCGCCTCTGCGATGAAATCGAGCTGGCCGTGGACGGAGACCTCCGCCACCGTCGCCATCAGCGGCACGCGGCCGGCGATCCGGGCTGCGGCCCAGGCGACGATGTCGAGGCGTTCGGCGGTGGACAGCCGGAACACCTCCGTCACCAGGCCGAGCACGGCGATGCCCTGGCAGCCGGCGGCGAGGCAGAGATCGACCTGGCGTTCCAGCGCCGCGCGGTCCAGCCGGCCATCCGGCAGGTAGTAGGCGTAGAGGATCGGGTGCACGCCGGACAGGCGCGGCAGGGACGACATGGCGGGGGTTTCCTCTCCGTTGCCGGAAGGCTGGCGCCCTGCCTGCGCCCCGGTCAAGCCGGCAGCAGCGCCTCCGCCAGGGATCGCACCACATGCGCGCCCATCGCCGCGCGCGTCTCCACCGTGGCGCTGGCGATATGCGGCGCCAGCACGACGTTCGGTAGGGCGGCGAAGCGCGGGTCCACCTTCGGTTCGTTCAGGAAGACATCGAGGCCGGCCGAGCCCAGCCCGCCATCCGCCAGCGCCGCCAGCAGCGCAGCCTCCTCCACCACCTCGCCACGGGCGATGTTTATCAGTGTGCCGTGGGGGCCGAGGGCGCGGATGGTGGCTTCATCCACCAGGTTGCGATTGGCCGCACCACCGGTGGTCGCGACCACCAGGATGTCGCTGTCCTGTGCCAGCGCCAGCGGCGTGGCATGGAAGGGCAAATCGAGCCCCGGCCGCCGCGTGCGGGTGCAATAGCGCAGTGCCAGCCCGGCAGCCGCGGCACGTCGCGCGATGGCCGCGCCGATATGGCCGAAGCCGAGCAGGCCCATCCGCGCCCCCTGGATGCTGCGACCGAAGGCGAAGCCCTGCCCGGCCGCCCAGGCGCCGGAGCGGACATGCGCATCCGCCGCCACCAGCCGCCGCCGCGCCATCACCGCCAGCGCCATCGCCAGGTCCGCCACCTCCTCCGCCAGCACGGCGGAGGTGTTGGTCAGCGCGATGCCGCGTGCCGCCAGCGCATCCGTGTCGATGCGGTCCGTACCGGCAGAGAAGCAGGCGACGATCCGCAGCGCCGGCAGCCGATCCAGCAGCGCGGCATCCAGCAGGTCCCGCCCTGCCGTCGCGATGCCCTGGATGCGGTCGCCGCGTTCGGCCAGCAGCGCATCCAGCGCGGCGGGCTGCAGCGGGCCATGGGTGGTGAAGCGGGCGTCCAGCGCCGCACGCTCGGCGGGCTGGATCATCTGGGTGAGAACGAGGACTTCAGGCGGGTGCATGTGCGCGGTCTGCAAGCCCTGCTTGGCGCGGTCAAGCCGGTTCGGAAACCTTCGCCTCAGCCGCAATCATTTGCGCCAGCATCCGCCGCATCAGCACCCCGGGGCGGTCGCTCGGCATGTTCATCTCGATGCCCGTCTGGTCCAGCGGCACGTCGCAATCGGTGGATTCCAGGATGTCGCGATCCTCATCCGTCACGATGCGGTCGAAGGCGATGACATCGGCGGCCTTGGCCTGGTCCTCCGTGTCGTTGCGGAAGACGAATTGCACGACCATCGATGTGCCATCGTCGATCGGCGTGGCGCAGGTGACGATGGAGTGGCTCAGCCCGTTCGGATACTGGATGCGGAGCTTGCGGAGGAAGGGCGCGTACCAGCGGCCGCGCATGTGGCGGACGGTGGTGTCGCTTTCCATGTTCAGCACCTTCTTCTGGATCTCGGGATTCCGCACCGGAACCTCCGTGATCATCATGAAGCCGTCGGCGTGCTCCTCGATTTCCAGCTTCGCCGGTTCCGGGTGCCCCTGGTCGCCGAAGCTCGCGCGATGCACGAAGGCGAAGTGGGCATTGTCGAAGCTGTTCTCCATCAGGCGCAGGCCGGCACAGTTCCAGACCTCGTAGAATTCATCGATGCGGCGGAAGCCGAGCCCCTCCTCCTCGAAATCCGGCAGCGGGTACAGCGGGTCTTCCAGCGCGACCCAGACATGGCCGTAGCGGATGGCGGCCTGGTAGGCGGGCACGTGCATATTGGTGGCGCCCTGCCGGTCCACCGGCCGCTGCGGCACGCGCATGACGCGGCCATCCGCCGCGAATTCCCATCCATGGTAGCCGCAGGCGAGGCGCCCCGCCGTGTAGAAGCCCTTGGAGAGCTTCGCGGTGCGATGGCAGCAGCGGTCATCCATGGCGGCCGCCTGGCCCTCGCCATCCAGCCACAGGACCAGGTCCTGGCCGAGCAGCCGGAACGGCTTCGGCCCCTCGGCCAGATGGGCGACGGGCATCGCGGGATACCAGAAGCGACGCAGCAGCGGTGTGGCGGTGGCGAGCATGCGGCGGAACCCTCCTGCGGGAATGCGCCCGCCAGATTGCGAGGCACGCCCGGCGCGGGGCAAGCGCCGCCTGCCCGGCTGGCGGGGCAAAACGCCCGCTTCATCACCATGCCGCCGCATTCATGGGCAGTTTTTGGCTGGCACGCCAATGCATGCGGCAGAACAGCCTTTCACCGCCTGCGCCGGTCTTGCTAACAGCGCCGCAGCAACAACCTCCCGGGACCGTCACGATGCGCCGTCGCCACGCCCTTGCCCTGATCGGCTCCGCCCTCGCCGCCCCCGCGGTGCATGCACAGTCGCTGACCAATGTCCGCTTCACCCTGGATTGGGCGCTGCAGGGCCCGCAGGGCGCCTTCGTGCTGGCGCTCGACCGCGGCTATTTCCGCGAGGCCGGGCTGAACGTCACCATGGATCGCGGCTTCGGGTCCGGCGACGTGCCGGTGAAGATCTCGGCCGGCGCCTATGATGTCGGCGTCGCCGACCTGAACCCGACCATCCGCATGAAGCTGGAGCGGCCGGAGAGCGACCTGTTCACGCCCTTCATCATCCATGACGCCACGGCTCTGGCGGTGATGACCCTGCGGCGGGAGAATATCCGCACCCCCGCCGACCTGGTCGGCAAGACGCTCGCCGCGCCGGAATCGGATGCCGGCCGGCAGTTGTTCCCGGCCTTCGCCAAGGCCGCGGGCTTCAATCCCGCCTCCGTCACCTGGCAGAGCGTGACGCCGCAGCTGCGGGAGCCGATGCTGGCGCAGGGCCGGGTGAACGCCATCACCGGCTTCATCACCTCCGGCATCTTCTCCCTGCGCGGTCTGGGCATCGCGGAGCAGGATATCGTGACGATGCTGTTCAGCGATGTCGGGGCGGATTTCTTCTCGACCTCGCTGATCACGACGCGCCGCTGGGCCGCCGCCAACCCGCAGGCGGTGACGGGTCTGATCCGCGGCCTGGTCCGCGCGCAGTATGACAGCCTGCGCGACCCCGACGCCACCATCGCCAACCTGCGGCGGCGGGAACCGCTGACCGACGTGCCGCTGGAGACGGAGCGCCTGCGCATGGCGCTGGACCGACTGACCTTCACGCCGCGCGTGCGCGAAAACGGCTTCGGCCAGGTGGAGATGGCCCGCCTGCAGCGCAGCATCGATTCGGTGCGCGACGCCTTCGGCATCTCGCGCCCGCTGCCGGCCTCGGATATCTACGCCCCGTCCTACCTGCCCCCGGCCGCCGATCTGAAGCTGGCCTGAGGCGCTTTCGAAAGGCTACCTGCCATGGCACCGCTTCCCACCCGCTACTGGCAGGACCTTCCCTGGCCGGCGTTCCGTGACCTGCCGGCGAATACGGTGGCCGTGCTGCCGGTGGCCTCCATCGAGCAGCACGGGCCGCACCTGCCGGTCTCGGTGGACACCACCATCAACCAGGGCGTCATCGCCCGCACGCTGGCCGTGACGCCGGCCGATCTGCCGGTGCTGGTGCTGCCGACGCAATGCGTGGGCTGCTCGGTCGAACACCTGCGCTACCCCGGCACCGTCACCACCTCGCCCGAGACGCTGCTGGCGCTGGTGACGGATATCGGCGCCAGCGTGGCGCGCGCCGGCGTGAAGCGCCTGGTGATCGTCAACAGCCATGGCGGCAATGTCTCGGTGCTTGACATCGCCTGCCGCCGCATCCGCATCCAGCACGGCATCCTGGCGATCAACGCCATGTGGGCGCGGATGGGCAAGCCGGAGGCGCTGCGCGACCCGGTGGAGGGCAAGTACGGCATCCATGCCGGGCGCGACGAGACCTCTGTCATGCTCGCGCTGACGCCCCATCTGGTCCGCATGGAGAACGCAAGGAACTTTGTCAGCCGCTGGCAGAGCGTGTCCAACGCCGCGCCGGGCATGGCGCCCGATGCCGGCGCGCCGCTGGCCTGGCAGGCGCAGGATTTGAACCCGGCCGGCGCGGTGGGCGATGCCTCGCTCGCCACCACCGAGATCGGCGAGCAACTTCTGGACTTCGCGGCGGAGAAGATGGCGACGCTGTGGGCGCAGGTCGCCGCCTTCGATGCCGAGGGTTTTCTGGCGAATGAGCCCGCCCCGCATGGCTGACATGGTGGCGCTGGCCGCGGCACTGGATGGCATCGAGCTGTCCACGGATCGCGCCCTGCTGCGGCAGAAGAGCCGCGACTTCTATTGGTACAGCCCGATCCTGAAGGCGCAGCTCGACGGCAAATCCGCCGAGCTGTTCGCCCGGCCGCGCGATGAGGCGGAGGTGCTGCGCGTGCTGGCGGCCGCGCGTGCCGCCCGCGTGCCCGTCACGGTGCGCGGCGGCGGCACGGGAAATTACGGGCAATGCGTGCCGATGGAAGGCGGCGTGGTGCTGGACATGACGGCGATGACCGCGCCGATCGGCCTCACCGATGGGGTGGTGGAGGTGGAGGCCGGGGCGAAGATGATCGACCTCGACCTCTGGGCGCGGGAGCGCGGGTGGGAGCTGAAGCTCTGGCCATCGACCAAGCGCACCGCGACCATCGGCGGCTTCGTCGCCGGCGGCGGCGCGGGGGTGGGCGGCATCAGCCATGGCACGATGCGCGAGCGCGGGAACTTCGCAGGCGCCCGGATCGCGACGATGACGGACCCGCCGCGCATCCTGGAGCTGGAGGGCCAGGCGGCCAATCCGGTGAACCGCACCTATGGCACCACCGGCGTGCTGACTCGCATCCGCGTGCCGTTGACCCCGGCGCAGGATTGGCGCGACGTGGCCATCGCCTTCCCCGACTTCGTGCCCGCCAGCCGCTTCGCGCTGGAACTCAGTTTTGCGGATGGCATCCCGAAGAAGATGTGCGCCGTCTTCGACAGCCAGTTGCCACCCTTCTTCCGCGGCCTGGCCGATGCGGTGCCAGCCGGCCATGCGCTGGCCCTGGTGATGGTCGCACCCGGCGCGCTGCTGGCGCTGCGCGAATTGGCGGCCGAGCACGGCGGCACCATCGTCGCCGAGCAATCCACCGTCGAGGCCGAGCGTGATGGCGATGCCACGCCCTTCTACGAATATTGCTGGAACCACACCACGCTCCAGGTCCTGAAGAAGGATCGCGGCGTCACCTACCTGCAATGCCGCTTCCCCTTCGAGGACACGCTGGAAGCGGTCGAGGCCGTGCGCATCCCGTTCCGCGAGGAGGTCTGGATGCACACCGAATGCGTCCGCTTCGGCGGCCGTCTGACCATGTCTGCCCTGCCCGTCATCCGCTGGACCAATGCCGAACGGCTCGCCGAGATCATGGCGGCCTTCGAGGCGCAGGGCATCGGCATCGCCAATCCGCATGTCCTGACCATCGAGGAAGGCAGCAACTACCGCCGCGTGCCCGGTGACCAGCTCGGCTTCAAGCAGCGCACGGACCCGCTCGGCCTGCTCAACCCCGGCAAGATGCGCGATTTCGTCCCCGTTTACGCCCCTGGGGAGGCCCCATGACCGTGCACGCCGTGATGGCCGAATTGCCGGCCATCGAGTGGATCACCGACCCGGCCCTGGTGCGCCAGCGGTCGCGCGATTTCTTCTGGTACTCGCCCGTGCTGAAGCGCCAGCTCAACGGCGTGACGGCGGAGGCGGTGGCCTGCCCGCGGGACGAGGCGGAGGTCATCGCCATCATGGCCGCCTGCGTGAAGCACCAGGTGCCGCTGACCCCGCGCGGCGCCGGCACCGGCAATTACGGCCAGGCCATGCCGCTGAAGGGCGGCATCGTGCTGGACCTGATGGGCCTCAACCGCGTCATCTGGACCAAGCCCGGCGTGGTGCGGGCGCAGGCGGGCATCAAGCTGATCGACCTGGATGCGGTGACGCGGCGGGAGGTGCAGGGCGAGTTGCGCTTCCACCCCTCCACCAAGCGCACCGCGAGCCTCGGCGGCTTCATCGCCGGCGGGTCCTCCGGCATCGGGTCCTGCACCTATGGCAAGCTGCGCGAGCCGGGCAATATTCTGGGCCTTCGCGTCGTCACCATGGAAGCCACGCCGCGGGTGCTGGAACTGCGCGGCGCGGAGATCGACAAGGCGAACCACGCCTATGGCACCAATGGCGTCATCACCGAGCTGGAGATGCCCCTCGCCCCGGCCTGGGACTGGGTGGATGTGCTGGCCGAATTCCCGGACACGATCGCCGCCGCGCGGTTCAGCGAAGCCCTGGTCGCCTCCGACGGCATGGTGAAGAAGATGGCGGGCGTGGTCGCGCCCGGCGTGGCCCAGACCTACTTCAAGCCCTTCATGCAGATGCTGGCGCCCGGCAAGGCGGCCGCGCTGGTGATGGTGGCGGAACCCTTCCTCGATCTGCTGCCGCCGCTGCTGGCGCGCTTCGGTGGCCGCCAGGTCCATGCCGTGCCGACGGAACAGGCGGAGACACCGCTGTACGAATTCACCTGGAACCACACCACGCTCCAGGCCCTCAAGGTCGATCGCAGCCTGACCTACCTGCAGACCCTGTTCCCCGCGCCGCACCATTTCGAGCTGATCGCGAAGATGGATGCGCTGTTCGGCGAGGAGGTGATGCAGCATCTGGAATTCGTCCGCCTCGGCGGCGTCGTCTCCTGCTTCGGCCTGCAACTCGTGCGCTTCACCACGGAGGAACGGCTTCAGGAAATCATCCGGATTCACGAGGATGCCGGCGCCCCCATCTTCAACCCGCACGCCTTCACGCTGGAGGAAGGCGGGATGAAGCGGATCGATTCGGGCCAGCTCGACTTCAAGCGCGAGGCTGACCCGCATGGCCTGCTGAACCCGGGCAAGATGATCGCCTGGGACGATCCGGATTGGAGCAGCGATCGTCCGCAGGGCTTCTATCTGTATGGTCGGGCCGATGCGCCGGAGGTCGAGGAAGTGCTGGAGTAGATCAGCGCTCCAGCAGAACCTCCACCCGGCGGTTGCGCTGGCGTCCTTCGGGATTGTCACCGCCATTGCTGGTATTCGGGGCGACCGGCTCGGCCTCGCCGCGGCCCTCGATCTGGATCGGCGGAAGGCTGCCCCCATTGGCCGACAGCCATTGCTCGACGCTGCGGGCACGCTGCTGCGACAGGGAAAGATTGTACGCGTCGCTCCCCACTGAATCGGTGTGGCCGAGGATCCGAACCTGCCGCGGGCTGCGCTGGCGGATGATGTCCGCGACACGCTGCAGCGCCTCCGTCGCCTCCGCACGCAACTCCGCCTTGTCGAAGTCAAACAGCACGTCGTTCTGCACCGTCAATTTCGTCGATTGCGGCCCTTCCTCGATGATGACGTTGGCGCCGCCGATCTCCACCGCCCCGCCCGGCGCGACAGGTGCGACGATCGTTCGGCCATCCCGTTCCACCGTGAACCCACGCGGCTGCGGCGCCGGCTGGTCGATGGTGACACTTCCTGTCGCGCGTTCCTGCGCGAAAGCCGGCACGGCGGGAAGAAGTAACGAAAGGGCAAAAGCAAAGTGGCGCATGGTTGGCTCCTCGGGCGGTGGAAGTCACAACGCCTGGCGCCGTCTCCGGTCATGCGGATCGCAAGACTTTATTTCACGGAACAAAGTCGCAATGTCTTACATTGCGTTTACGTAATTTCATCGCGACAACGTCACCGTCGGTTGGGAAACCGGAAGGACTTTGCGGGGTTCTCCCATCGCTTCCATTACGGAGTTTGTTTGATGAAGAACGGCCTTTCCACCCGCATCACCGGCATCACTTTGGCCGCTGGCGCTGCCCTGCTGGCAAGCGCCTGCACCTATGTCGAGCGGACGCCCGCCGCGCCGCAGCAGCCGACCACGGTGGTGGTGCCGCAGGCCGCACCGATGGTGATGGCACCCGCCGCACCGCCGACGACCGTGACGGTGCGCCCGACTTACTGAGCGCGGCATCAGCCGTGCAGGGCCCTCTCCCCAAGCCGGGAGAGGGCTTCAGCTATCCAGCCAATCCGGCCGCGGTAATGCCTGATAGGCCTCTCGCAGGCTTTCGGACCAGCGCTGGCGCAGGAAGGCGAAGTAGGGATCATCCTCCGTGATCCGCCGCTTCAGCGACACGGCGCAGGCGTCGCGGCGGATCACCGTAAGGTCGATCGGCAGCCCGACCGTGAGGTTCGATCGCAGCGTGCTGTCCATGCTGATCAGCGCCAGCGTCACGCCATCGGCCAGCGGCGTCGCCGGGTTCAGCACCCGGTCCAGGATCGGCTTGCCGTATTTGTGCTCGCCTACCTGCAGGAACGGCGTATCCGCCGTCGCCTCGATGAAATTGCCGGCGGCATAGACCAGGAACAGCCGGGGCGAGGCGGTGCCGATCTGTCCGCCCAGCAGGATCGAGACGTCGAAGCTGATCCCCTGGGCGCGCAGCCCCGCCCCATCCGCCTCGAACACCTCCCGCACCGCGGCGCCCACCAATTGCGCCGCGCGGAACAGGCTGGGTACGGTGGCCAGCGTCTGCACCTCACCCTCCAGCCGCACGCCTTCCTGCAGGCGATTCCACACGGCCTGCGTCACCGCGAGATTTCCGGCCGTGAGCAGCACCAGAGCGCGCTCGCCGGGCTTTTCCTCGATGAACGTCTTGGCGAAGACGGAGATGTTGTCGACGCCCGCATTGGTGCGGGTGTCGGACAGCATCACCAGCCCCGCATCCAGTAGCAGGCCGACGCAATAGGTCATGCGATCATCCAGCATAGGTCCAGGGCGTGCAGGCGGATTTTGCAGGCATGTCGCCCTCCACCGCCAGGGTCATCACGACCTGCCCGCTGCGCGCCCCCGGCCGACCGCCGCATTGCTCCCACACCACATCCAGGCTGTGCTTGCTGCTTTCCAGAATGCCCTGCGGGCTGAGAAAGCCCAGCGAGACGCAGCCTTCGAGGTGGGAAGGATGATTTGCCGGATGGAACAGGATGTTCTTCTTCACCTTTTCCACCTCCCTGCCGAGCCAGGGGTTGATGACGTAGGACCCGTACTTCCCGAACCAGTACATCGAGGAATTGCGGTAGGTCTTGCTGCCCTGCATGTGCATGTAGCCATCCATGCGCTCGATCGTCTCGAACATCAGGCCATGGACCCACAGCTCGCCGACCAGCCCATGCGCCACGGCCGTCCCGCCCTGGCCGGTGCTGGACTCGTTCTTCACGAAGGTCTTGCCACGCTTGTAGGTCACGGTGACGCTGCTGGGCATGGCTGTTCGGGCTCCGGCCTCTCGGTGCCGTCAGCCTGCGCGATCGACCGGACCGCATCAACGTCCGCGCGCCTTTCGCGACACGCAATGAAACGGTTTCACCGTTGCTGCAACAGGCGAAACGCGCCGCGGCCCTACCGGTCGAGGTACAGCGCGTGGATCGCGTTGCCGAGTTCGATGTTGCGGTCGATCTGTGCCGTCAGCCACTCATGCAGCCCACCCGCCAGGATGGCCGGCATCTGCCCCCGCGACAGGCGATCCTGTATGTCCGCCGCGATCCGCTGCGGTTCGCCCCGCCTGCCGCCGGTGCAGTCGGCGATCCCCTCCAGCACCCGCAGCACCCGGGCGTGGCAGGAAATGAGGGACCGTGGCAGTTCCTGCCGCATCACCAGCAGCTCCGCCACCAGATCAGGCCGCAGCCGCGTGTGGTACAGCCACTGAAAGGATCGCAACGCGGAGACGGAGCGCAGCAGCGCCTGCCACTGGGCGTAGGCGACCGCCCCTTCGCTGTCCGGCCCGCTGAGCGCGCGATGCTTTGAATCCAGCAGGCGGGCGGTATTGTCGGCGCGCTCCAGCATCACGCCGAGATGGACGAACAGCCACCCCTCGTCGCGCAGCATGGTGTCCGCCGCCGCGCCGTTGAACAGATGCGCCCGCGCGCGAACCCAGTCGAGGAAGCCAGGCAGGCGGTCCGTTTCGGTGGCGGAGGGGGCGAGAAGCCGCATCTCGCGCCAGGTGTCGTTCAACGCCTCCCACATATCCACGGTCAGCGCGGTACGCACGGCGCGGCCATTGCCGCGGGCCGCCTCGATGCAATTGGCGATGGAGGCGCCGTTGCGCGGGTCCAGCGCCAGCCAGCGGATCACCGCTTCGCCGGTCACCGTCTTGTGGTGTTCGCGGAAGCCTGGCTCGGCGCCGGCGGCGACCAGCAGGCTGTGCCATTCATCCTCCGGCCCATCCGGGTCGGCGCCGAGGCTTTCGCCCAGCCCAGCCATGCGAAGCGCAACCTGCATGCCGCGCGCGATATTGCCGGCGCGCTCGGTATAGCGGCCCATCCAGTACAGGCTGTCGGCGGTGCGGGAGAGCATGCGTTCAGCCCCCCGACTGCGATTGGGATTGCGACTGGGACTGCGTCCCGCCGCCGGACTGGGACTGCGACTGGGACTGCGACTGGGATTGGCGGCCCGTGGGTCCGTCCTCCACCACCCAGGTATCCTTGGTGCCGCCGCCCTGGGAGGAATTGACCACCAACGATCCCGCCCGCAGCGCCACCCGGGTCAGCCCGCCCGGCACGATCCGCACTTCCTTCCCCGTCAGCACATAGGGCCGGAGGTCCACATGGCGCGGCGCGATCTCCTCCCCCGCCAGGCAGGGCACGGTGGACAGCGCCAGCGTCGGCTGCGCGATGTAGTCCGCGGGCTTCTCCAGGATGCGGCGGGTGAATTCGGCGCGCTGTTCCGCGGTGCTGTGCGGACCGATCAGCATGCCGTAGCCGCCCGATCCCCGCGCCAGCTTCACCACGAGGTCGGCGATATTGGCCAGCACATAGGCGCGGTCTTCCTCCCGCTCGCACAGGAAGGTCGGCACATTCTGCAGCAGCGGGGTTTCGCCCAGATAGAAGCGGATCATCTCCGGCACGAAGGGATAGATCGCCTTGTCGTCGGCAATCCCAGCGCCGGGCGCATTGGCCAGCGTGACGTTCCCGGCGCGGTAGGCGGCGAAGATGCCGGGCACGCCGAGCATGCTGTCCGGCCGGAACACCTTCGGGTCCAGGTAGTCGTCATCGACCCGGCGATACAGCACGTCCACCCGCTTCGGCCCGGCCGTGGTGCGCATGAAGACGATGTCGTCCTCCACGAACAGGTCGGCGCCCTCCACCACCTCCACGCCCATCTCATCGGCCAGGAAGCAGTGCTCGTAATAGGCGCTGTTGAAATGGCCGGGGGTGAGGATGGCGACCCGCGGCTCACCCTTGCAGTTGGGCGGCGCCGCGTCCTTCAGCGTCTCCAGCAGATCCTCGGCATAGTGGCTGACCGGGGCCAGGCGATGGTTGGAGCACAATGCCGGGAACAGCCGCAGCATCGCCTCCCGGTTCTCCAGCATGTAGGAGACGCCGGAGGGGGTGCGGCAATTATCCTCCAGCACATAGAAATCATCCGCATCGGTGCGCACCAGGTCGATGCCGGAGATATGGCTGTAGATGCCGCCGGGCGGCCGGAAGCCCTGCATCTGCGGGCAATAGGCCTCGTTCTCCAGCACCAGGGCGCGCGGGATCAGGCCGGCGGCGAGGATCTCCTGCTTCCCATAGACATCCGCCATGAACATGTTCAGCGCCTTCACGCGCTGGGTCAGGCCAAGCGACAGGCGATTCCATTCGCTGCGCGCCAGGATGCGGGGGATGACGTCGAAGGGGATCAGCCGTTCCGGGTCGCCGCCCTCGCCGTACACGGCGAAGGTGATGCCGACGCGGCGGAACAGCGCCTCCGCCTCCGCGCGTTTCGCGGCCAGCGCCTCCAGCCCATGCGCCTGCAGCCAGGCAGCGATGCCGGCATAGGCGGGGCGCACCGCGCCATTTTCATGCATTTCGTCGAAAGCGCGCCCGGATTCAGTCACCTTGCAAGTCCAGCATTCCCTGTCCTGAGACAAACCTTGGGCGAAATGGAGGCGCCTGGGAAGGGGCGCGGGGCGGGGCTATCCCGCAGCGGGACCGGCCTTGCCTGCGGCATGGGCGGGCGCTGCACCGCGCTGCGGCATCGCCACCTCCCGGATCAGCTTGGCCCGCAGCGCGCGGGCGAAATCCCGCCGATCCTCGGCCCGCAGCACGAAGGCGCCGGGGCCGCCCATCACGTCCCGCTCATACAGCGCGGCCAGGCGGCCCTCGCGCCAGGCGGAATTGGCTTCGATCGCCAAGCCATTCACCACGATGCCCTGCGCCACGGCGAGGTCGCGTGCCTCCGCCGCCGGCATCACGCTGCGAATGTCCGGGCCGTCGCCGGAGATGTCGATGGTGCGGTGTTCCGCCGGCCAGGGCGCCGCGGCGATCAGCCGGGTGGCGTGCAGGATGGCATCGCCGATGGCGTTGTAGGATTGGCGGGACCGCGGCGCATCGCGCAGGGTGTTGGCCGCAGCCTCGGCACTGGCGGCATCGGAAACCCGCATCCAGTCCACCACCGTCGCCGCGCCGCCGGGCGACCCCCATTCCACCATCGCCACGCCGATCGCGCCCAGCGGGCGGGACCGGATGGCGCCGAGCACGACGGAATGGGTCAGCGCCTCCGCAATGCCGTCGCGCTGCAGGCCGAACTCCACGGCGTCGATGGAGCCGGAGGCATCCACTGCCAGCACCAGCAGCAGATCGACCGCCGTTCCCTGGGCCGCGGCCGGCAATGCCGCCAGCGCCGGCGTGGCCAGCAAGGTGCGGCGCGGCAGCTTCATACGGCGATGGCATAGGCCGGGCGGCGCGGATCGGCGCCGGCCCGCTTCAGCCCCGCCGCCACGTCGTCCAGCACCACCTCCACGCTGCCGGCCAGCCAGGTGATGTCGGGCCAGGCCTTCACCTCATGCCCCAGCGCCGAAAGCTCCGCGCGCACTGCCTCCGGAATGCGCGATTCCACGGCGAGGCGGCCGGGGAAGTACTCGTAGGGCGCGAAGGAGGAGGGGAAGGAATAGCTGGCGACGCGCGGCGCCTCGATCGCCTCCTGCACCTCCATGCCGAAATGCAGGATGTTCAGCATCACCTGCAGCATGGCCTGGATCTGCACATCGCCGCCCGGCGTGCCGAAGGGCATGGCGCCGCCATCCTTGGTCACCACCATCGCCGGATTCGGCGTCAGCCGCGGCCGCTTGCCCGGTGCGACACCGGAGGGATGCGCCGGGTCCGGCCGGTTCTGCGAGCCACGGCCGGAGACGACGATGCCGGTGCCCGGAATCACCGGCACGTTCCAGGACCCGTCGGAGGGCGTGGCGCTGAAGGCGTTGCCCCAGCGATCCACCACCGCGACGTAGGAAGTATCCGCCTCCACCTTCGGCAGTTCGGCGCGCGTCGCCTCCGGCAGCGCGTTTCCGCGGCCCAGGATCGGCTCCGGCAGGCCCGGATGCGCGCGCTTCAGGTCGATGGCGGCCGCGCGGGCGGCGATATGGCCGGGGGAAAGCAGCGCCTCCAGCGGCACATCCACCATGGCGGGGTCGCCGAAATGGTATTCGCGATCCGCCAGCGCGCCCTTCAGCGCCTCCACCAGCACATGGATATAGGCCGCGGAGTTGTGCGCGAGACCATCGAGGCCCAAGCGCTCCGCAATCAGCAGCGCCTCCGTCAGCGCCGGACCCTGGCACCAGGGGCCGCAGGTCAGCAGCGTATGGCCGCGCCAGTCTCGCGCCACCACGGGCTCGATCCGGCTGCGGAACTCCGCCATGTCCTGCGCGGATAGGAAGCCGCCCTCGGCCTGGACATAGGCCACGATCTGCCGGGCGAGGTCGCCCTTGTAGAAGGCGTCATGCGCCGCCTGGAGGCCGGCCTCCCGCCCCTTTCCTGCCGCCGCGCGTTCCTGGTCCACCATGTAGGACAGGCTGCGGGCGAGGTCGGATTGCAGGAACTTCGCGCCGAGCTGCGGCACCTGTCCGCCCGGCAGGAAGATGGCGGCGTTCTGGTCCCAGGTGCGGTATTCCTCCGCATGGTTGGTGATGCTCTCCCGCAGCAGCGGATACATGGCAAAACCCTCGCCGGCGAAGCGGATGGCGGCGGCGGCGATCTCGCCGAAGCTCATCGTGCCGTGGCGGGACAGCGCCTGGATCCAGGCATCCGGCGCGGCGGGCACCACGATGCGGCGCACGCCGGGCGGCATTTCCCCGCCATGTTCGCGCATGAAGACATCGGGCGGGGTGGATCGCGGCCAGTGGCCGAGGCCCGCGATGCTCTCCACAGTGCCATCCGCCTTGCGGATCAGGATGGGCGCCACGCCGGCGACGCTGACCAGGTCCGGCTGCAGCACGCCAAGCGCGAGGCCGGCGGCGCAGCCCGCATCCACCGCATTGCCGCCGGCTTCGAGGATGGCGAAGCCAGCCGAGGCGGCCAGGTAGTGCCCGGCGCTGATGGCGTGGCGCGTACCGCTGATGGTTGGGCGGCCGGCTTGGGTCATGGGGTGGGCCTCATTCGCAGTCATTGCCAACAGGGTCGGTGGCGGTGGGGCGGCCTGTCAACCATTTGCCCGCATGGCGGCCAGCGCCTTCAGGCAGGCCTCGAAGCCGCGCAGGTCGGACCAGCGGGCGGCTTCCGGCACCGCCTGGCGCACCAGCAGCCCGCCCGCGGCGCGGATCGCGCCCTCGATCATCAGGTTGTCGGCCAGGCCGTGTTCCTCGATCGCCATGCCGGCACCGTCCACCAGCCGGCCGGCGGCGTTGCGGATGGGCTGGCTGCCGAGGCCGTGCAGGGTGCGGTCGGTGAAGTCCGCGGCGTCGTTGGTGTAGCCGAGCACCGGGCGGCCCAGCGCCCGCACGAAGCCCAGCTCGTACACCGTGCCGGGGTCGGCGGAGGGGCCGCGGAAGGGGGTGAGGTTGGCCACCAGCGCATCGCAGCCGCGCAGATCGGCCTCGTTGCCCAGGTAGATGGCGTACCAGCGGGCGAGCCCGGCCACATCGGCGGGGTGCGGGCGCGGATCGGTGGGAAAGAGCCCCTCCATGCCATGCTGCGCGCAGAGCTGCTTTTTCCGCGCGCCGATGGCCTCGGCATCGGGCAGGAAGACGTCGGGGCCGGCGAGATAGACTTTCATCGTCGCTCTATGCCCGATCCGGCGGCGCTTGCGGAGCCGTGCGGGGCTTGCGGGACCGGCAAAGGGCGCGTGCAATAGCGCGTGATGGACCTCGAAGCCGAATACAACTGCCGCGCCCGCGTGCCGGACCACCCGCGGATCTTCGCCGGCTGGCAGCGCGACGCCGCCGCCTGGCGCGAATCCTGCCCGCATGTCGAACTCGCCTTGCCCTACGGAGCGCGGGAGCGGGAGCGGCTGGACCTGTTCTGGCCGGACGCGACGGCCACCGATGCGCCGATCGCCCTGTTCATCCATGGCGGCTATTGGCAGGCGCCGGGGCGGGAACGGATTTCCTTCTGCGCGCGCGGGCTGAACCTGCAGGGTGTGGCCGTGGCCCTGCCCTCCTATGATTTGTGCCCGGAGGTGCCGCTGGCCAGCATCGTGGAGCAGATGCGCGCGGCGGCCGCCATGCTGTACCGACGCCATGGGCGTCGCCTGATGGCCAGCGGCCATTCAGCCGGCGGGCACCTGGCGGCGATGCTGCTGGCGACCGACTGGCCCGCCCTGGACCCCGCCTTGCCCGCCGGGCTGGTCCACGCCGCGATGCCGGTCTCCGGCGTGTTCGAGCTGGACCCGCTGCGCCACACCAGCATCGGCGTCGCCCTGAAGCTGGACCGCGCCGAGGCCCGCCGCCTGTCGCCGCGCTTCCTGCCCAGCCCTGCCCTCCCCCTGCATTGCCTGGTCGGCGGCGCCGAAAGCACTGAATTCATCCGCCAGAGCCGTGACATGGCGGCGGCCTGGGGCGGCACCTGGGCGGAGGAAGCGGGCGCGGATCACTTCACCATCCTCGCCCCGCTGGCGAACCCGGACAGCGCCATGGTCGCGCGCGCAAAATCACTTGCCACACCATGATGCTTGAAGCCTAAAATATCTCGGGAGACAGGAGGCACAATGATGAACATCCAATTCGGCCGGCGCCACGCGCTCGGCCTCGCAGCCATGGGACTGGCCTCGCCGCTGGTGGCGCGCGCGCAGGCGGCACCCATCAAGATCGGGCTGGTCGCGCTGGCCACCGGCCCGGCGGCAACCCTGGGCACGCATCTGCGGGATGGCTTCCAGCTCGGCATGCGCCATCTGGACGGCAAGCTCGGCGGCCGCGCGGCGGAGGTGCTGCTGATCGACGACGAGCTGCGCCCGGATGCGGCGGTGACGAAGGTCCGCGCCGCGCTGGAACGGGACCGGGTGGATTTCGTGGTCGGCGTGGTGTTCTCCAACATCCTGGCCGCGATCATGCGCCCGGTGACCGACAACCAGACCTTCCTGATCTCGACCAATGCCGGCCCCTCGCCCTTCGCCGGCCGCGGCTGCAACCCGTTCTTCTTCGCCACCTCCTATGTGAACGACCAGAACCACGCGGTGATGGGCAAGGCGGCGCAGGATGCAGGCTATGGCCGTGTCATGCTGCTGGCGCCGAACTACCAGGCGGGGCGCGACGCGGTCGCGGGCTTCAAGTCGGAATACAAGGGCACGGTGGTGGACGAGATGTTCACGCCGCTGACCCAGATGGATTTCTCCGCCGAACTGGCGCGCATCGCCGCCGCGCGCCCGGATGCGGTGTTCACCTTCATGCCGGGCGGGCTGGGCGTGGCCATTGTGCGGCAGTACCGCCAGGCCGGGCTCGCCAACATCCCGTTCCTCTCCGCCTTCACGGTGGACGAAGCCTCCCTGCCCGCGCAGGGCGAGGCGGCCCTGGACTTCCAGACCGGCACGAGCTGGACGCCCACCTTGCCCAACGAGCAGAACGCCCGCTTCGTCCGCGACTTTGAGGCCGCGAACAACTACGTGCCCGCCAGCTACGCGGCGCATGCCTATGACGCGGCGATGCTGCTGGGCAGCGCGGTGACGAAGACCGGCGGCAACCTCGCCGACAAGGCGGCGCTGCGCGCGGCGATCAAGGCGGCGGATTTCCGCAGCGTGCGCGGCAACTTCGCCTTCGGCGCCAACCACTTCCCGGTGCAGGATTTCTGGCTGGCCAAGGTCGCCCGCCGCGCCGATGGCAAGTTCCAGACCGAGCATGTCCGCAAGGTCTATGACAATGTGACGGACCCCTTCGCGGCACAGTGCCGCATGCCGGCCGCCTGAGGATACCGGCGGGATGTCGATGACGCTGCTGCTCGTCCAGGGCCTGAACGGGCTGCAACTCGGCATCCTGCTGTTCCTGATTGCCGCGGGGCTGACGCTGGTGTTCGGGGTGATGGATTTCATCAACCTGGCGCATGGCGTGCAGTACATGGTGGGCGCCTATCTCGCCGCCTTCTTCGCGGCGCAGACCGGCAGCTTCTGGGCGGCGCTGGCGCTCGCGCTGCCGGCGGCGCTGGTGGTGGGGATCGTGCTGGAATTCCTGGTGTTCCGGCACCTGTACGACCGCGACCACATGGCGCAGGTGCTGGCCACCTTCGGCGTCATCCTGATCCTGAACGACGGCATCAAGGCCTTGTTCGGTGCCGCGCCGCTGCAGGTGCCGATGCCGGAGGCGCTGACCGGCGGCTTTCCGATCATGGACGGGCTGCTCTACCCGCATTACCGCCTGGCGATCATCGCCGGCGGCCTGGCCACGGCCGCGCTGCTGTGGTGGCTGGTGGAGCGCACCAAGGTCGGCATGCTGATCCGGGCTGGGGCCACCAACGCGCCGATGGTCGCGGCGCTGGGCATCGATATCCGCCGGCTGTTCATGGTGGTGTTCGGCTTTGGCGCCATGCTGGCGGGCTTCGCGGGCGTGATGGCGGCGCCGATCCTGTCCGTCGAGCCGGGCATGGGCGACAACCTCCTGATCCTCGCCTTCGTCGTCATCGTCATCGGCGGCATCGGCTCCGTCCGCGGCGCCTTCATCGCGGCGCTGCTGGTCGGCACGGTGGAGACGCTGGGGCGGACGATGATGCCGGATCTGATGCGCCTGTTCCTCGACCCATCCTCTGCCCGGCAGGTGGGCGCGGCGCTGGCCTCCATGCTGATCTACATCGCCATGGCGGCGATCCTGGCCTTCCGGCCCGCCGGCCTGTTTCCCGTGCGCGCTGCCTGATGCGCGCATTCGGGCGCGAACTGCCGGCGCTGGTGGTGCTGGGCGGGCTTGCCGCGGCGCCGTTCATCGGCTTCGGTGAGGGCTACATGCTGACGCTGCTGGCGCGCATGATGATCCTCGCGATGGCGGCCGTCTCGCTCTCCTTCATCGTCGCTGGCGCCGGGCTGGTCTCGCTCGGTCATGCGGCGACGCTGGGCTTCGGCGCCTATGCGGTGGTGATCCTGGACGATCTGGGCGTGGTCGATGCGCTGTTCGTGCTGCCCGCTGCGATCCTCGCCGCCGCGGGTTTCGCGCTGGTGACGGGGGCGGTCGCCATCCGCACCAGCGGCGTGAACTTCATCATGATCACGCTGGCCTTCGGGCAGATGGCCTTCTTCACCGCCTCCTCGCTTTCCGGCTATGGCGGCGATGATGGCTACACGCTGTATTCACGGACCGAGGTGAATGGCGCGCGGCTGCTCGATGACCGGCTGGTGTTCCACTTCGTCTGCCTAGGTGCGCTGGTCTTCACCTGGCTGCTCTGCCGCATGCTGCTGGCGTCGCGCTTCGGCCGCGTGCTGCGGGCGGTGCGCGGCAATCCGATGCGGGCGCAGGCGTTGGGTTTTTCACCGTATCCCTACCGGCTGACCGCCTATGTGATCGCCGGCGCGCTGGGTGGTGCGGCGGGGTTCCTGTTCGCCAATGCGACGGAGTTCGTGGCCCCCGCCTATATCTCCTGGCAACGCTCTGGCGAGCTGCTGTTCATGGTGATCCTCGGCGGCCTGTCCGGGCTGCATGGCGCGCTGCTGGGCGCGGTCGGCTTCGTGCTGCTGGAGGAATGGCTTTCCCACCAATGGGAGCATTGGCGCATCGCCTTCGGCGTGCTGCTGATCCTGGCCGTGCTGTTCCTGCCCGGCGGGCTATCCGGCATTCCGGCGCAGGTCGGGCGGATGCTGCGACGTGACTGAACCGCTGCTGTCCCTGCATGGATTGCAGAAGCGCTTCGGCGGGCTGGCAGTGACGGATGACGTCTCGCTGGAGGTCATGCCCGGCGAGATCCACGCCATCATCGGCCCGAACGGCGCGGGCAAGACCACGCTGATCAACGAGATCAGCGGCGTGCTGCCGGTGGATGCGGGCCGCATCCTGTTCGATGGCCGGGATATCACCCGCCTGCCCCTGCATCGCCGCGCGCGGCTCGGCCTGGCGCGGTCCTTCCAGATCACCTCGATCATCCCCGACTTCACCGCGCTGGAGAACACCGCGCTGGCGGTGCAGGCCGGCGACGGCACCTCCTTCCGCTTTTTTCGCCCCGCCGCTAGCGAGGCGCGGCTGAATGCGGCGGCGCTGGAGGCGCTGGACTCCGTCGGCCTCGCGCAACGTGCCGGAACGCCGGCCGGCGCGATGAGCCATGGCGAGAAGCGCCAGCTCGAACTCGCCATCGCGCTCGCCACCAAGCCCCGCCTGCTGCTGCTAGACGAGCCGCTGGCCGGGGCGGGGCCGGAGGAGACGGAACGGCTGGTCGCCCTGCTGCGCGGCCTGCGCGGCCGCTACACCATCGTGCTCGTGGAACACGACATGCAGGCGGTCTTCGCCTTGGCGGACCGCATCTCGGTCCTGGTCTATGGCAGGCTGATCGCCACCGGCGGCCCCGACTCCATCCGCCAGAACCCTGAGGTGCGCGCCGCCTATCTGGGCGAGGACGACCTGCCCCTGGCGGCCGCGCCATGCTGAGGCTGGAGGGTCTCACCGCCGGCTATGGCGGCAGCCAGGTGCTGTTCGGCGTCGATCTGGAACTCGCCCCCGGCCAGGTGGTGACGCTGCTCGGCCGCAACGGCATGGGCAAGACCACCACCATCCGCGCCATCATGGGCCTGCTGCCCAGCGTCGGCGGCCGCATCTGGGGTGGGGAGGTGGTGGTGGACAACCGCGCCGTCGCCGGGCTGCCGCCGCATCGCGTGGCGCGCCAGGGCCTCGGCCTGGTGCCGGAGGGGCGGCAGGTCTTCCCGACCCTGACGGTGGAGGAAAACCTGCTCGCCACCGCCGCCCACCGCACCGCCGGCCCGCCGCGCTGGACGCTGGATTCCGTGTACGCGCTGTTCCCCCGCCTGCGCGAACGCCGCCGCAACCCGGGCGCCAAGCTCTCGGGCGGTGAGCAGCAGATGGTGGCGATCGGCCGGGCGCTGATGACCAACCCGCGTCTGCTGATCCTGGATGAGGCGACGGAAGGCCTGGCGCCGCTGATCCGCGCCGAGATCTGGGCCGTGCTGGCGCGGCTGAAGGCGGAGGGCCAATCGATCCTGCTGATCGACAAGAACCTCGCCGCCGTCTCCCGCCTCGCCGACCGGCATGTGGTGATCGAGAAGGGCCGCACGGTCTGGACCGGCACCAGCGCGGAGCTTGAGGCCGCGCCGGAGGTGCGGGACAGCTATTTGCACATCTGACAGTGCCGCCTATTCCGCCGCCCGCGGCGCATGGCTCGCCGGCCGCGCCTTCAGCTTCAGCTCGCGCAGTTCCGCCTGGTCCTTCGCCGCGTTGCGCAAGGCGGCGTCCTGGCCCCAGCGGTATTGCGGCGGGCAGGCCACGTCGCGCACGCCATATTGCGCGGCGGCGTGCAGGGTGAAGAACGGGTCGGTCAGATGCGGCCGGCCGAGCGCCACCAAGTCAGCACGGCCCGCCGCGATGATGGTGTTCACCTGGTCGGCGCTGGTGATGTTGCCGACGCACATGACGGCGACCCCTGCCTCGTTGCGGATCATGTCGGCCCAGGGAAGCTGGAACATGCGGCCATAGACCGGGCTGGCATCGGCCACGGTCTGGCCGGTCGAGACATCCACCAGATCGACACCGGCGGCGACGAAGGCGCGGGCGATCGCCAGGCAGTCCGCGTCCGAAAGCCCGCCCTCGGCCCAATCGGTGGCGGAGATGCGGACAGACATCGGCCTGGCGGCCGGCCAGACGGCGCGGAGCGCGGCGAAAATTTCGAGCGGGTAGCGCAGGCGGTTCTCCACGGAGCCGCCATAGTCATCGGTGCGCCGGTTGGTCAGGGGAGAAAGGAAGCTGGCGAGCAGGTAGCCGTGCGCGCAATGCAGCTCCAGCATGTCGAAGCCGCAGGCCAAGCCGCGCTGCGCGGCTGCCACGAATTCGGCCGTGACCGCATCCATATCCGCCCGCGCCATTTCGCGCGGTACCTGGCTGTGTGGGTAGTAGGGGATAGAGCTGGCGGAAACGACGGGCCAGGCGCCGGCCTCCAGCGGCTGGTCCATCCCCTCCCACATCAGCCTGGTCGCGCCCTTGCGCCCGGCATGGCCGAGCTGCAGGCAGATCTTGGCGGCGGAGGTCGCGTGCACCAGCCCCACGATGCGCGTCCAGGCCGCCTGCTGCGCGTCGTTCCACAGGCCGGCGCAGCCGGGCGTGATGCGGGATTCCGGCGAGATGCAGGTCATTTCCGTGAAGACCAGCCCGGCGCCGCCCATGGCGCGCGCACCGTAATGCGCCAGGTGGAAATCGCCGGGCACGCCGTTCTCGGCGGAGTACATGCACATGGGCGAGACGACGACGCGGTTCGCGAGCTTCATGTCGCGCAGCGCCAGCGGCTGGAACATCGGCGGCTTCCTGGGGTCGCCGCCCGCCTCCTCCGCCATCGCGCGCTGCGTCTGCGCCACGAAGTCCGGCGCGCGCAGCGCCAGGTTGTCCCAGGTGATGGCCTTGCTGCGCGTCATCACGCCGAAGGCGAAGCGCGTCGGGGAGAAATCCCAGAACCGCCTCACATGCTCGAACCAGACGAGCGAGACGTTCGCCGCGTGCTGCGTCTTCTCCACATCCTCCCGCCGGCCCGTCTCGAAGGCGTGCAGCGCGCTGGCGACGTCGCCCTGCGCGCGGAAGGCCTGGTGCAGCGCGATCGCATCCTCCATCGCCAGCTTGGTACCGGAGCCGATGGAGAAATGCGCGCTGGCCTTGGCATCGCCCAGCAGCACCACATTGCCGCGCACCCAGCGGGCGCATTTGATGGTGGGGAAGCGGCGCCACTGGCTGCGGTTGGTGACCAGGCGGTGGCCCTGCAGTTCCTCGGCGAAGATGCCTTCGAGAAAGGCGGCACTCTGCGCCTCATCCATCCCGTCCAGGCCGGAATTCGCAAAAGTCTCGGGGTCCGTCTCCAGCACCCAGGTGCTGGCGCCGGCCTCGTACTGGTAGCAATGGGCGATGAAGATGCCGTGTGGCGTCTCCTTGAAGAAGAAGGTGAAGGCATCGAAGGGCCGCGTGCTGCCCATCCAGGCGAAGCGGTTGGGGCGCAGGTCGATCTCGGGCTGAAAGTGCTCGGCGAAGCGCTCGCGGATGGGGGAATTGATGCCGTCTGCGGCGACGATCAAATCGGCATCCGGGAAATCCTCCGGCGTCGCCTCCCGCCGGAATTCCAGCTCGACGCCCACTTCGCGGGCGCGTTCTGCCAGAAGCATCAGCAGCGTGCGGCGGGAACAGCCGCAGAAGCCGTTGCCGCCGACGCGGTGCTCGGTGCCCTTGGCGACGATTGCGATGTCGTCCCAATAGGCGAAGCTTTGGGTGATCGCGCGGTAGCTCGGTTCGTCCGCCTGCTTGAAGGCATCGAGCGTGGCATCGCTGAACACCACGCCGAAGCCGAAGGTATCTTCGGCCTGGTTGCGCTCCACCACGGTGATGCGCGAGCCGGGAAAATCCCGCTTCATCAGGATGGCGAAATACAGGCCCGCCGGGCCGCCACCGATCACCGCGATGCGCATCCGCGTCCCCCTGGTCCCTGCCGGAGATAGTTTAGGCTTCAAGGAATGAGGGTTCAACCGGATGTTGCGCAAGGCCGCATCAATGTTTTAGGCTTCAAGCATCATGCAATCGGGCACCCTCCAGGGCAGGTCGGCATTGGTCACCGGCGGCGGCAGCGGCATCGGCGCCGCCTGCGCCGCGGCGCTGACGGCGGCAGGCGCGCGGGTGACGGTGCTCGGGCGGCGGGAGGCGCCTTTGCAGGCGCGGGTCGCGGCGGGGGAGGCCGCGGATTTCATCGCGGCCGATATCAACGCGCTGCCCGAACTGCCGCGCTTCGACATCCTGCTGCATGCCGCCGGCGCCGCCGAAAGCGCGCCCTTCCTGAAATCCGATGAAGCGCTGTTCGAGCGTATGTGGCGCGTGAATGTGCTGGGCGCGGTGGCGATCACGCAGGCGTTGCTTCCGGGGATGCTGGAAGCGGGATTTGGACGGGTTGTGATGGTGGCCTCCACCGCCAGCCTGAAGGGCTACCCCTATGTCACCGCCTATGCCTCGGCCAAGCACGGGCTGCTCGGCCTGGTGCGGTCGCTGGCGCAGGAGGTCGCGACGAAGGGAGTCACCGTGAACGCCATCTGCCCCGGCTTCACCGAGACCGATATCGTCGCCGAATCCGTCGCCCGGATCATGCAGAAGACCGGTCGCGACGAGGCCGCCGCCCGCGCGGAACTGGCAAGGCACAACCCGCAGCGCCGCCTGGTGCAGCCCGCGGAAGTGGCGGCCGCGGCGCTCGCCTTGTGCTGGCCCGCCAGCGGCGCCATCAACGGTCAGGCCATCGCGGTGGATGGGGGCGAGACATGAGCGTGGATGCGGAAACCGCCCTCGCCCATGCCCCGCCCGGCCATAAGGACGAGCTGCGCCTCTGGCTGCGGATGCTGACCTGCACCACGCTGATCGAAAGCGAAATCCGCGCCCGCCTGCGCCGCGATTTCGACACCACCCTTCCCCGCTTCGACCTGCTGGCGGCGCTGGACCGCGCGCCGGCCGGCCTCTCGCTCGGCGAGGTCTCGCGCCACATGATGGTCAGCAACGGCAACGTCACCGGCGTGGCGACGCGGCTGGAGGCCGAGGGGCTGATCGAGCGCCGCGCACGCCCTGGTGATCGCCGCGCCCAGCTTCTGCGACTGACCGCGAAGGGCCGCCGCGAATTCGCCCGGCAATCCGCAGCGCATGAGGGCTGGATCGCGGAGCTTCTGGCCGGCGTGACGGCGGTGGAGCGCGGCGCGCTGTTCCGCCTGCTCGGCCATGCCAAGATCTCGGTCCGCAACGCCCTGCCGCCGGAGCCCAGCGCATGATCACCGGACCGCTCGCCGACTACGCCGCGCAGCATGTGAAGCTGGAGGTGGCAGGCGCCGTCGCGACCCTCACGCTGAACCGGCCGGAGCGCAAGAACCCGCTGACCTTCGACAGCTACGCCGAACTCACCGCCATCTTCCGCGCGGCCGCGCATGACGACCAGGTGCGCGCCTTCGTCGTCACCGGCGCCGACGGCAATTTCTGCTCGGGCGGCGATGTGCATGAGATCATCGGCCCGCTGCTGGAACGCGACACGCGCGGGCTGATGGCCTTCACCGCGATGACCGGCGACCTGGTGAAGGCGATGCGCGCCTGCCCGCAGCCGATCATCGCCGCGGTGGATGGAATCTGCGCGGGTGCGGGTGCGATCATCGCCATGGCGTCGGACCTCCGCCTCGGCACGGCGCGGACCAAGGTCGCCTTCCTGTTCAACCGCGTCGGGCTGGCGGGGTGCGACATGGGCGCCTGCGCGATCCTGCCGCGGATCATCGGCCAGGGGCGGGCGAGCGAGCTTCTGTATCTCGGCCGTTCGCTTGGCGGGGATGAGGGACTGGCCTGGGGCTTTTTCAATGCGCTGCACGCGGCCGAAAGTCTCGGGGACGCCGCCGCCGAGATGGCGCGCGGCATCGCCGAAGGTCCGGCCTTCGCGCACGCCATGACCAAACGCATGCTCGCCATGGAATGGGCCATGTCCATCGAACAGGCCATCGAGGCCGAGGCGGTGGCCCAGGCGCTGTGCATGACCACGCAGGATTTCCGGCGCGCCTTCGACGCTTTCGTCGCGAAGCAGCGCCCCATCTTCAAGGGCGACTGATGGCCGACATGTCATTCCTTGACTGGCCCTTCTTCGAACCGCGCCACCGCGACTGGGCGGCGGAGGTCCAGGCCTGGGCGGCGCGACACGCCGAGGCGCTGTCGGACGAACACGATGCCGATGCCAGCGTCATCCGCCTGGCGCGCGCCATGGGGGATGCGGGCCTGCTGCGCGTGCCTTGCCCGGCCAATGGTGTGCTGGATGTGCGGGCGCTGTGCATCGCACGGGATATCCTGGCGCGGCACAGTGGCCTCGCGGATTTCGCCTTCGCCATGCAGGGCCTCGGCACCGGGCCGGTGACGCTGTTCGGCAGCGCGGTGCAGCGGGAGCGTGTGCTGCCCAACGCCCGCGCCGGCACCGCACTCGCGGCCTTCGCGCTGAGCGAGCCGGAAGCGGGCAGCGATGTTTCGGCGCTGGCGCTGACGGCGACGCCCGATGGCAATGGCCATTACCGGCTACGCGGCGAGAAGACCTGGATCAGCAATGGCGGCATCGCCGCCAGCTACATCGTCTTCGCCCGCACCGGCGAGGCACCCGGCGCCAAGGGCCTGTCCGCCTTCCTGGTGCCCGCGGATGCGCCCGGCCTGACCGTGGCGGAGCGCATCGATGTGACGGCGCCGCACCCCCTCGCAAGGCTCGATTTCGCCGATGTGCGCGTCGCCGCCGAGGACATGCTCGGCAAGCCGGGCGAAGGCTTCAAGGTCGCGATGTCCACCCTCGACGTGTTCCGCGCCACCGTCGGCGCGGCCGCCCTGGGCTTCGCCCGCCGTGCGCTGGACATGACGGTGGAGCACGCCTGCACGCGGCGGATTTTTGGCGGCACCTTGTTCGACCAGCAGATGTCACAGGCGGCCATCGCGGACAGCGCGACGGATGTCGAGGCCTCGGCCCTGTTGGTCTATCGCGCCGCCTGGCTGAAGGATTCCGGCACGCCGCGCGTGACCCGCGAAGCCTCCATGGCCAAGCTGCACGCTACCGAGGCCGCGCAACGCTGCGCCGACCGCAATGTGCAGATCCATGGCGGGCCCGGCGTCACCAGGGGCCACAAGGCCGAGGAACTGTACCGGGAAGTCCGGGCGCTTCGCGTTTACGAAGGCGCCTCCGAGATTCAGCGCGTGGTCATCGCCCGCGCCGAACGCCAGCTTCGCACATCACTCGGCTAGGACGAGGATGCAGGGCATGCGCGACAGCTTCTGCGAGGACCACCTGCCACCACGGGACCAGTGGCCGGAATTCCTTCTCGACAGGCCAGAGTACCACTACCCGGCGCGGCTGAATTGCGCGGTCGAGCTGCTGGATCGCAACATTCAACGCGGCCGTGGCGACCACCCGGCGCTCATCACGCCGACGGAAACGCTGACCTACGCACAGCTTGCCGATCGCGTCGACCGCATCGCCCGCGTCCTGGTGGAACGCTTCGGCCTGGTGCCGGGCAACCGCGTTCTGCTGCGCTCCGCCAACAATGCCTGGATGGTTGCCGCCTATTTCGCGGTGCTGAAGGCCGGCGGCGTGGTCGTCGCCTCCATGCCCATGCTTCGCGCCAAGGAGCTCGGCCAAATGCTGCGCAAGGCGCGCGTCACGCATGCGCTGTGCGACGCGCGGCTGGCCGAAGAACTGCGGAAGGCGGAGGCGCCGGAGCTGCGCCACCTGGTCACCTGGGGCGATGGCGCGCTGGAGGCGATGGTCGATCAGGCCGCGCCCGGCTTCCCTGCCCATGACAGCGCCGCCGACGACATCTGCCTGATCGGATTCACCAGTGGCAGCACGGGCGAACCGAAGGGGACGCTGCATTTCCACCGCGACATGCTGGCGATCTGCGATGGCTACGCCCTGCAGGTGCTGCGGCCCGAACCGTCCGACATCTTCATCGGATCGCCGCCGCTCGCCTTCACCTTCGGCCTCGGCGGGCTGGTGCTTTTCCCTTTCCGCGTCGGCGCCACCGCCGTGCTGCTGGAACGCGCATCGCCGGAGGATTTGCCCGCTGCCATCGCCCGCCACCGCGCCACCATCTGCTTCACCGCGCCGACCGCCTATCGCGTCATGGCCGCCCACGCCGCGCAGCATGATCTTTCGTCGCTGCGCAAATGCGTCTCCGCCGGGGAATCGCTGCCCCGGCCGATCTTCGATGCTTGGCTGGCAGCCACTGGCCTGAAGCTGATGGACGGCATCGGCGCCACCGAGATGCTGCACATCTTCATCAGTGCGCGGGAGGACCAGATCCGCCCCGGCGCCACCGGCCTGCCGGTGCCCGGCTATCTCGCGAAGGTCGTGGACGCTGCCGGGCAGGAGGTGCCGCGCGGCACGCCCGGGCGGCTCGCCGTGCAGGGCCCCACAGGCTGCCGCTACCTCGATGACCCGCGCCAGGCGCAGTATGTGCAGGACGGCTGGAACATTACTGGCGACACCTACGTCCAGGATGCCGATGGCTACTTCTGGTACCAGGCGCGCAACGACGACATGATCGTCTCCGCCGGCTACAACATCGCGGGGCCCGAGGTCGAAGCTGCCCTGCTGACGCATCCCGCCGTCGCCGAATGTGGTGTGGTCGGCGCGCCGGATGCGGAGCGTGGGATGGTGGTGCGCGCCTATGTCGTGCCGAAGCCCGGCTTCCCGCCGGATGCCGCGCTCACCAAGGCATTGCAGGACCATGTGAAGGCGGAAATCGCGCCTTACAAATACCCGCGCAGCGTGGTCTTCGTCGAAGCCCTGCCACGCACGGAAACCGGCAAGCTGCAACGCTTCGCCCTGCGCCGGCGGGCCGAAGCCGGCACATGAGCCGCCCCGCCCCCCTGCCCTTTGAAAGCCTGCCCCCACGCGCCTTCCACGCCGCGGCACGCATTCGCTTCGGCGATTGCGACCCGGCCGGCATCGTCTTCTTCCCGACCTGGTTCGCGCTCGCCAATGCGGCGGTGGAGGATTTCTTCCGGGAGGAGCTGGGCATCGATTTCCACGCCCTGCACGCCACGCGCCGCATCGGCACCGGCTTCGCCCATGCCGAAGCCGATTTCTTCGCCCCCGGCCTGATGGGCGATGCCGTACAACTCACCCCACTTATCACCCGCATCGGCGGCGCCAGCTACGGCTTCACCATGCATGTGCATCGCGGCTCGGCGGAACTGCTGCGCATGCAGCTGGTCACCGCCACCACCGACCTCGATGCGCGGCGCCCAGTGCCGATCCCAGCCGATCTGCGCGCGGCGCTGACCAGCTACCAGGAACGTTGCCATGATGGCCGATAGCCCACTGACCGCCCTGCAACCCCCTGGCTGGCCGGCACCGCGCGGCTATTCCAACGGCATGATGGGCCGCGGGCGCATGGTGCTGGTGGGCGGCCAGATCGGCTGGGACAGCCAGGGCCACTTCCCGCCGGGCTTCGTCGCCCAGGCACGCCAGGCGCTGGCCAATATCCTTGCAGTGCTGGCGGAGGCCGGCGGCGGGCCGGAACATATCGGCCGCCTGACCTGGTATGTGGTGGATATGGCCGAGTATCGCGCCAGCCTGGCGGAACTCGGCCCGGCCTACCGTGCCGTAATGGGCCGGAATTTTCCCGCCATGGCGCTGGTGCAGGTGGTGGCGCTGGTCGAGCCGGCGGCGCGGCTCGAAATCGAGGCCACCGCCATCCTGCCCGACTAACCTCTCACGCCGGGTCGGGCACCCCAGCTTCCGGCATGCCGAGATCCGGCTCAGCGCCCAACTCGGCGTCCAGCTTGGCGCCGTCCTGCCAGCCCTTGCGTTCCTCGCACATGCGCCGCGCGAGCAGCACCGCGCCGACCGCGCCGGCACCCACCGCCAGGGTGGTCACCGCGCCGGCGACCATCACCGCGCCCATCATCGTGCCTGCGGCCATTCGCAGCATCATCAGCCCTGCTCCTTAACGTGCCGTCCCTATCTGGGCGGCCGGCGCCGGGAATCCAGCATCACGGGTGGCGGCGCAAGGGATCGTTCCGCGGCGCAGGAACACACCAGGCTGCCATCGGAAAGCTGGTTCGGCATGGTCGGCTCCGCGCAATGCGGGCATTCCACCAGTTCCAGCCGTGTGTCGGGGGGCGTTCCGCTCATGCGACCGCCAGATAGGGGCAGCCCTGCGCCCGGGCGGGCTTGCCGGCGGAGGGTGCGATTGGCATGTTCCGCCACCTCCCACCCTTCGGCGTGATGGCATCGTCCCGGCAGCGATCGCCGGCGACAGAGACAGGCAAGGATACAGGCATGGCCAAGATCAAGGTGAAAACTCCCGTCGTCGAGATGGACGGGGATGAGATGACGCGCATCATCTGGGGGTTCATCAAGGACCGCCTGATCCTGCCCTACCTCGATATCGACCTGAAGTATTACGATCTGGGCGTGGAATACCGCGACCAGACCGATGACCAGGTGACGGTGGATGCCGCCAACGCGACCAAGCAGTACGGCGTGGGCGTGAAGTGCGCGACCATCACCCCGGACGAGGCCCGGGTGAAGGAATTCGGCCTGAAGAAGATGTGGCGCAGCCCGAACGGCACCATCCGCAACATCCTGGACGGCACCATCTTCCGCGAGCCGATCATCTGCCAGAACGTGCCGCGCCTGGTGCCGCATTGGTCCAAGCCGATCG